>Ga0256404_1000535_pt1 | contig 99067 bp, 89 predicted proteins | sample RumenRJG_01DNA_FD_185990 | JGI IMG/M metagenome (GOLD analysis project Ga0256404, IMG submission 185990) | Bovine rumen microbial communities from Lethbridge, Alberta, Canada - RJG_01 | ecosystem: Host-associated > Mammals > Digestive system > Stomach > Rumen | place: Canada: Alberta | collected... | reverse complement strand
TAAGGTGAGCAGGGTGCGAAAAATCCTTTATTTTCAACGGTTTCGGAGGTCTTTATTAAATCCCTATGAGGCGGTATAACTACCTACACAATTTGAGGTTTCAAATTCCGATTGCAAATTGTTTTCCATACTCTATGAATCCTAACTGTTAATCAACAATTCCAAATCATCTAAATACATTTTGGTAAGACCATAATATAATAGTTGTTTTCTGCGGATATTTCGCCACTGAATCTCGTTCTTAGTATCGTTTGCCTGTAAAGCAACACCAACTACCGGAGCTACTGCTATACTAACAACTCGCAACCCTTTATTGACAGGAGAACGATGTTTCACTTCTTCAGTATTCTTAAATGCATCTACCTTCGTTATTGGATTATCTAAAAGGCAGTGCAACTCACAAGAAAAAGAATCATAAGTAAGTCTGTCCCACTTAAATGAATCATCAACTTTTATATAAAAATGGTCCTTGTCAATAGTTCCGTATGAAACTCCGTATTTATTAAAAAGTTGTTTTGTTTTAGCATTTTTGGGGACACAATCAACAAAAAGATACTTATCAACGGTATTTTCAAGCTTTTTATAATTCCCTACCAGGCTTTTATATACAATCACCGAATCATCTTTTACGCCTATAACATTAGAATCGGCATCATCATCATTCATAATCAAAGACTCTATATGTTCAAAGAACTCCTCATCTTTGGCATTATAAATGATCAGCATTTCCTTTTTTATCTTCATATGAGGCAATCTCACTTATTTTCATATTTAATATAAATATTATAGCATTTCAATGTGTATAAAAATTTAGCCCAATGTTAATAAAACAGTAAATCCAGAAAACAATAGCGGATCCACACTCTCAAATATGAACACCAAGAACCATGGCACCATTCATTTTTGAACCGTGCATTACATTGAACTTATAACACTTGAATTTATTAAGTTGAAAAAGGATAGTTTTCTACATAAGAGTGTTATATTTATTTCAATGAATAAGCTTTCTATTTGCTCTTAAAAGATAGCGTAATCTTTCATTTTATCAACGCTACTGTTCTATTAATCGTACTCATAGTCTGTCAACCAATAATAAAAAAATGTAACAATTCTCAGAATAATTGATTTTATTATCTCATCGAGAAATATTACATTTTTCAATGTTTTCTGACCCATTATTCGTATTGAAATGCCAAATTTAGCATGTTATCCTTTTGTCACAAAACGAACATTCGTTTGTAATATTTCAGTTATTTCAAACGAAAAGGAAATGCCTGCATCTGACACCAATATGCTAGCTTCTGGAAAAGATAACGGCAAACTATCATTTCGATCATAGGAGTAAGTGATGAAGAGTTTTAAGTTTATGAACAATGATGAGATCGAATTGACATGTTCTCAGATGTTGGATCAATACTTCAGCAGTATTGGCGCAAGTAACAAGGTCCTCCCTTCAGTAGACATAGATAGTTTTGTTCTTAACTATCTGCACTGCACCGTTGTTTATGAATCTATTGCCGCAAAATCAAATTGTCTGGGTTTTGTAAGCGATGGTGTAACGAAGATCCGGATCTATCGTAACGGTAGAAAGCGTGATGTTGTTTATGACAGAGACACCATAGTTCTTGATAAGTACCTCACCACTCCCGGCAACGAATCAAAAAGACGTTTCGTATTGGGTCATGAAGCCGGGCACGTTATTACCAGTCGAATATATGGGAATCAGGCTGCTTATCATAATCATGCATTTGATGCTGAAGCTAACTTCAATCAGCAGCTGCTAACTGATGAATTCAGCATTTACGAAATCCAGGCTGATCGTATATCTGCTTGCCTTCTAATGCCAAAGCACATTGTGCTTAAGTATCTGGAGACATACCTTAACACCCACAAGGTAACCCGATATGAGAATTACGGAATCAGCAAGTACGATCAATCCATGCTTCTTCGCATTGCCAATGAAATGAAAGTATCTATCACTGCCCTGATGATAAGGCTGAAAGAACTCAACTTAATTGAAGTCAGGCCTTTGTCCTTCCAGGCAGAGAGCAAGGAGGTATTCCCCTATGAGCCACAAGAAATTTGACCCCTTTGATGATAGTTTTCTCAACGAAACATTAAAAGAAAAGGAGGAGCTTTGCAGAAAAGAGATAGAAGGCATGGTAAAACGAGCTTTGCGCTGCCCCAGATGCGGTTATGCCATTATGTATGTCTATGACTGCCAGGGCCACTTTGATATCAAATGTCCTCGCTGCAACAGGATATCAGTATTGGATACCAAGTACTTTAAGCATCAGAAAACGCCAAAAGTATACCCGGGAATACATATCCTTCCGGACTTTGCCTGGTAACCGAAAACAGCAAGCTAATAACTTACAACAAAATAAACCCCAACTTGTAATGGTCAACGGAGCTAATCTCTAAAGGATTATGCGGTCGGCGTCGTACGAGTCAGAAGATAGTACAGCAATTGTACTGTCTGAAGATACGTAGGGCGCCATTTTTATTTGACCTTACATCGTACGACTCTAACAAAAGTCCTCTCCGGCTGACCGGAAAGGACTTTTTTATGCGTCTATGGCAGACATACATCGACAGTTATCCGTGATTTCTCAGTAAATCGAGCCTTACATCTATCAAATTCAAGGAGAAATCATCATGAAAGAATATAAAGTTTCCGTTTTTAATACGACTACCGGTAAGTATGAGCTGGTTGAAGTAACCAAAGAAGTATATGAAGTTTTCACAAGAACACAGTGGAATTTAGAAGATAACGAATCCAGCTTCTATGAACATCAGATTCCTTTATCTCAGTTGGACGGCACCGAAGATACCTTAGAAGCGTGGGAGCGCTTTGATGAGTTTGTTGTCGAGTGTGAGATTGCCAGCAGAGACGAAATCGAAAAGTTCGCTAAAGAGCAGGAGCGCAAAGCTCTTTTTACAGCTTTGAAGTCTCTCAAGGCTGCTGAGCTTGAACTTATAGAGGCTATTTACTTCAACGGAATGACCGTAAAAGCTTATGCCGAACATATCGGAAAAGAAAGATCTGCCGTAAACAAAAAGAAAATAAGAATCCTCAGTAAGTTAAAACAAAATATTTTACAGAATTTGAAGTAAAAAATGTCACACCACCCCCTTCTGCTTCCCTATACATATAGGAGGAATTCATCTCGTCCTCCCAAATCGTATCTTTACAACTGAATAGCAGCTTTTCTCTTACATTCCTGTCGTAAAGAGCCAAACGTGAAACTGCTGATCCAATTAGGAAAAGCCACAGTCACGGAAACCGTAAGGCATATTCGGTGAGGCCAGGACATACGGCAGCAATAATGATACTTCTGCATAGTCACAGGCTGAGCGTTGAAGCGGAGTGAGATACCGTGAGCCGTCGCACCCAATGAATGTAGCCGGAGAGATCCTACCGGAGGTGGACATCTTATAAAGAACAATTAAGTTCTCAAATAAGATGTAGAAGTCCTATGAGGAACCTGATGCAAGGTTCCGGAGAAAAGAATCCGAAGAAAAACCTTTATATGGGAGGCAGACTTCAAGCCCGGGAGTGGACGGTAAATACGGGCATACTTTATCAAAAATACTAGCAGACACAACTTCTGCTGAAAATATGTCCGTTTATTCTTAAGAATTGCAAAGGACTTTCTATGAAAAATCAGTTATCTATCGCAGAGAAATCTCTGCTCACACCAGAAGAGGCTGCCGAGTACTTCAATATTGGCGTCAACAAGATAAGATCCATGACAAACGATCCGAACTGCCCATATGTTTTATGGAGCGGCAGCAGACGCCTTATTAAGCGGAAGCCTTTCGAGGAATACCTTTACAAGATGTATTCAATATGACCCTTTAATCGTACTGCACGCATATTGTTCGGAATGAGGTCGGAAGCTATAATCAACTTAAGCCCTCATTCTCTTTTTTCATGGAGGCTAATTCAATGATTAAAACAAGATATACAAAAGGGCGAATAAGATTAAAGGAAGGAGAATACCTAAGAAGAAACGGAACCTTTGAGTACAGATGGACTGAAAACCGGGTCAGACGATCGGTCTATGCCAGATCACTTGAAGAGTTAAGGGACAAAGAAGAAGCTGTTTTAAACGGCACTGCTATTGTTTCAGGCAACTTCAAAACAAGCACAAACCCTATTGAACAGTTGTGCGAAGATGCAAAGACAGGAGCCAACGCTACCGTCAGCACTTATTTCGAGATCTGGAAAAGAGTTAAAAGCGGGATCAGACAATCAACCTTAGATACCTACTTAAGACTCTACACCCGATATATCGAACCCAACATCGGATCCATAGCACTCGAAGATCTAAGTTACAGTAAGGTCGTAATGTTTTACAAAGACCTCATTGAGAATCGAGGACTGGGAATTTCAATAGTAAGCAGTATTAACGTAGTCCTTACCATGATCCTCAATGTAGCTGTGAAGGACGGAGTACTTAAGACCAATCCCTGTACCGGAGCAATCAAAGAGCTTAACCGCAAATATTCCGGTACCGTAAAGGAAGTCAGGGCACTTACAGGCACAGAACAGGCTGCTTTTGAAGAATACTTAAGCCGGCCCGGCACTTACCACTACCTCTTCCCTCTTTTTACCGTAATGCTATACACAGGAATCAGAGTCGGAGAGCTATGCGCCCTAAGATGGAAAGACGTCAGTTTTGAGAATAATGTGATCTATATCAACCACACGCTGGTATACGATGGCAGAAAAGGCTCAGAAATGGCCCTGAATCCGCCGAAGACCAAGACAAGTGAAAGATGTATTCCCATGAGTTCCAAGGTCAGAGAAGCGCTCCTAGAGGAGAAAAATCGCCAGGAATCATGCGGCATACACTGTAAAGACAGTGTCGGCGGTTACAAGGACTTCGTATTTCTTGACAGCAATGGCGATTTGTATCACCTCAAGAAGCTCAATCACAAGCTTGACAGGATTTCGATAGCGATCGACAAAGAAATCAAGAGCAAAGGCTCTGTAAACGGTCTCACAAGCTTTCCTCATGTCCACAACCACATGTTAAGGCATACGTTTGCAACAAGAATGAGAGAAGCCGGAGCCGACATCAAGGCCACAGCCGATATCATGGGACACCACGAAGTAGGAATCACTCTTAATACCTATACGGACGCTTCGGAAAATTTCAAGATGAAAGAGATCTCACTGCTAGAATCCAGTGGTAATAATCTTGCAGTATGAGCTCAGACCTTACCACAAATTTACCACGAATTTACCACAATTTTCGTAAACTCAAGTGAATTTAGGTGAATTTGCGTAGAGAAGTTGCAGAAAGACCAAGACCCCGAAACCCTTGTAAAATAAGGCTTTCGCTAGAAATAATAAAGGGTTTACCGAACCTGGTAAACCCTCTATGGTGGGAAGAGGTGGATTCGAACCACCGAAGTCGATGACGACAGATTTACAGTCTGTTCCCTTTGGCCGCTCGGGAATCTTCCCATATATTAAATTGTTGTGTATTGGTGGGCCTTCGGGGACTCGAACCCAGGACCAACCGGTTATGAGCCGGGAGCTCTGACCAACTGAGCTAAAGGCCCACATCCACACTACACGTGCTTTTTTCAAAGCGCTTGATTAGTATAGTAATTAAGTTTAATTTAGTCAAGAGATAATTTCCGGCACGGACGAGTTTTTTGTCCATGCCGGAAATTTCTTTTATCTGATCAATTACTTTGCCTGAATGTATCCCTTAGCAACAAGGAGTTCTGCTGTAAGGACACCGCCGCCTGCTGCGCCTCTTAAAGTATTGTGTGAGAGGCATGCGAACTTGTAGTCAAAGAGATTATCCTCTCTGAGTCTTGCAACAGAGACACCCATACCGCCTTCAAACTCAGCATCAAGCTTAGGCTGGGGACGGTTATCCTCAGGGATGTACTGGAGGAAGTGCTTAGGAGCTGAAGGAAGACCGAGCTTAACAGCTTCGCTCTCGTAGTTGTTCCATACAGAGATCATCTCTTCAATTGAAGGCTTGTTCTCAAAGGATACGCTTACAGCTGCTGTATGACCTTCCTGAACAGCTACACGGTAGCACTGTGCAGAGATAACGGGATTCTTTGCAAGCTCGATGTGATCTCCTGCGAACTGACCCCATACCTTCAAAGGCTCTTTCTCGGACTTCTCCTCTTCACCGCCGATGTAAGGAATGACATTTCCTACCATCTCAGGCCAGTCCTTGAATGTCTTGCCGGCACCGGAGATAGCCTGATATGTGCATACGGAAATAGCCTTTATACCATTCTTAAGGAAAGGTGTAAGAGCAGGAACATAACTCTGGATGGAGCAGTTAGGCTTAACAGCGATAAAGCCTCTCTTTGTGCCTAATCTCTTCTTCTGAGCTTCAATAAGCTGAGCGTGATCTGCGTTGATCTCAGGGATGATCATAGGAACATCCTCTGTCCATCTGTTAGCTGAGTTGTTGGAAATAACAGGGCACTCGAGCTTTGCGATCTTCTCTTCAAGAGCTCTTATCTCATCCTTCTTCATATCTACAGCGCAGAATGTGAAGTCGATCTGCTTACAATATTCTTCAATATTGTCTGTACCGTAAACTACCATCTTCTTTACTGAATCCGGGCAAGGTATATCAAGCTTCCATCTTCCCTCTACTGCCTCTTCGTATGTCTTACCGGCAGATCTCGGAGATGCGCACAAAGCAGCGATCTCAAACCAGGGATGGTTAGCGAGAAGTGTGATAAATCTTTGTCCGACATAACCTGTAGCTCCGATAATGCCGACTTTCAATTTCTGTTCCATTTCTAATTACTCCATTGTCTTCACGGGCTTTCACCGTGGTATTTTCTTGATTCTAATGTCCGTGTGTCGCGCACATTTGTCTTTCAATGACACACATATTAGCACAATGCTTTTTTAATAACAAGTATGTCAAATCTACCAAAAGGCTTTTTTTATTGCATTAGAAATAAGTTAAAATCACAAACCTTACAAATGTTCATTTGTTACCTGACTTTAAAATTGGAAATTGAAGTTTGTATTATAATTTAGGAAACACTTAAGAAAGAGAGGTCTTATAAGCCTGATGACTCCCTCATTCCCGCTTCTCGAGAATTACTTAAGCTATATGGAAGCAGCTCTCGGCCGCTCGGAAAACACAGTCAAAGAATACCGCTATGACCTCATTCTTTTTGCAAGGTTCCTTAAGCTCGACAGAGGACTCGTTCCTCAGGACACTCCATTAGAAGAGATCGACATATCAGATATCGATGCAAGACTCCTGAACAAGATTACAACAGATGATCTCTTAGCATTCGTTATCTGGCTCTCAAGATCAAGGAAGCAGTCCAATTCTGCAAGAGCAAGACACATCGCTTCACTGAAAAGCTTTTTCAAATACCTTCACTCCAAGAAAAGGATAATTGACAGCAATCCTGCGTACGACATCGAGACGCCGAAGATCGGAAAGCGTTTGCCTAAGTATCTTACTCTGGAGCAGAGCCAGGAGCTTCTTAAGGCTGCTTATGATTCACCCAAAGAATCAAATGAGCGCGATTACTGCATGCTTACGCTCTTCCTTAACTGCGGCATGCGTTTATCCGAGCTTAGAGGAATCAATATCAATGATATCCACGGCACTACCCTTACAGTTATCGGTAAGGGTAATAAAGAGCGTACGATCTATCTTAACGATGCATGTCTTGAAGCAATCGATGACTGGATGAACAAGCGAGCTACACTTAAGATCAAGCCTGAAGCTGAAAAAGCCCTTTTCGTATCCAAGCGCGGAACAAGGATCTCAGATGACATGATCCAGATAACGATAAAGCGTCTGCTCGAGGAAGCCGGGATCGATACAAGAGTCTATTCTGTCCACAAATTAAGACACACTGCAGCTACACTCATGTATAAGTATGGAAAAGTAGATATAAGAAATCTTCAGATGATTCTGGGTCATCAGAGCGTCTCCACTACCCAGATCTATACACATGTTGATGAAGATGCTTTGCAGCGTGCGATCGAGAGCAACCCTCTTGCTAATTTCAACCCTGAAAAGAATAAATGAACTAGAGCAGATACTTTACCGGTTCATCAATAAACTCATCATAAGGCTTGAAAACAATTCCTGTATGTCCCAGGTCGCCTTTATCGAAAAGACGGTGTTCCACATTCCTGCTGCTCAGTACATTCTCATGGAAATAAGTCATTGCCTTTAAGACATCCTTCCTGTTAGTAATGAGTGCAGTTCTTGGAAGATCTTCTATCCTGTTATTGTCCTTGAAGACAAGATATTTAAAACGCTTATCTTCTTTATATCTCTTAGGAAAGACCATTCTCCGCATTCCGTTATACGCAATGCTGTTCTTATAAAAATGCAAAAGGCCGCAGTCCAGGAACATGCCTTTATACTGGTATGTTCTTTCCGCAAAACCGTAAGCAGAGAGCATTTCCTGATCAATACTTAACAGAGCTTCAGCTGTCGCAAGAACACATCCTGAGGAATGCCCTGCAATATACATGCGTCCGGCATCACCGCCGTACTTATGAGCATTTTCCTGTACCCAGCGTGCAGCCTTATCTATGTCACTTATCTGGTCAAAGACAGTGTATTCGGGATATGCCAGGCGGAATTCAAGTTCGAATACCACAAACCCTTTCTGAGCCATAACGTTAGCGAAAACGCGGTCAAACTCCTTATGGTATGAGATAAAACCACCGCCATGAACATCAATAATGACAGGCTTAAGAGAACCGTCATCCCGGTAATAGACATCGAGAATGTGATCCGGAATATCATCATCTGCATACCTTACATTAAGTTGCTGCTTGATATCACTTGATAAGACACTCTCATCAAGCTTTGTCAGATCCTTAACATAAGCGGACTCACCGCTCCATTTCATGATACGGTTGATCATTATGAAATACCGTTATACCTGCTTACCAAGCTCATAAGCCTCTTCAAGCGCCTTATGTCCTTCAATATCACCCTGGTCATTAACACCGCCGGCAAAGACCTTGCCCTTAAACTCAGCCTTCTCGAAGCAGTCTACCCAGCCCTGGACACCGCCTGCAGCTTTCTCATCAACATAAGTCTCATCTTCTGCAGCAACAGAGAGAAGATAAACATCCCTGAACTTATAATCTCTTGGATAAAGTGAATTTGCACGGTCGATCATCGTCTTCATCTGACCACTCATCTCGTAATAATAGATAGGTGTTGCCCATGCAACAACATCTGCATTAAGAATCTTTTCCGTGATCTCATTAGCATCATCATTAATGACACAATGGCCAAGCTTGGAGCATGCAAAGCATCCTTTGCAGAAAGCTATAGTCTTCCCTTTTAATGATACAGTCTCCACATTGTTGCCTGCGTCTCTTGCTCCATTGACAAAAGCTTCAGCAAGCCTGTCTGAATTACTGTTTGCTCTTAAACTCGTAGTGATTACAAGGACATTTCTGGACATAATATTACCTCCGGTCATTTAAGTCTTTTCATGGGTTCTCCCCATGCTCCCAAGTCTTTGCCCTGATAGCTGAAATAGTGCTTACAGGTAGTCTTAACAGGAGCAATACGCATAAGCTTCTGCTCTGCTGTCTCATCTGAAGACAAAGACTCATCCTGAAGAACATTCCTTATCTTGCAGAGCATTACCGTACCATCATGCTTTTCAATAAAATCAGTGACTTCAAGCTCGAAGTTTATCGGTGAATTATTAAGTACAGGGACATCCAATACTGCCCCCTTTCCAATATCAAGATCGATCTTCATCTTATCGGGATTCTTGCCGCTTATGATTCCCATATAATCAGCAACACTTAACAGTTCTTCGGTAACGATATTTGCAGAGAAGATCCTATTACGCCTGATATTCTCGAGTGTGGGCTTATTACCGCCGATGCAGCACATAACGCCCATCTCACCATCCCAGATATAACTGAACCAGCAGAAAAGGCCGAAGTCAGGATCGCCATTCTCATCACGGGTGCCATATAAGAACAATGTCTGAGGGCAGTAATCGTTATAAGGCTTTAAACTGTTCTTTCCCATAAATAATCCCCCTGTAAAACAAAAAGCGATATCAATATTATACTTGATATCGCTTTTACAAATACCCGATTAATGGGACAAAATCATCTGATGAAATTTGTCCACAAATGATCTTCCTTCTTTGGAAGTCCCATCTTCTCCTTGCCGAGAGCAATACTTTCCATCAGGAATACCATATTGCGCGCAAGAACACGCATAACCTGCTTTCCTTCTTCATCAAGAGCTGCCTCACCATCGGAACCGCCGTAAATATTGTTCCAATACTGGCTTGTCGCGACAGGCATATTCGAAATCGTGAAGAACTTGTTGAGTTCGTCAAATGTTGCAGTGCAGCCGGAACGCCTTGCACAGACAACGCTGGCACCGACCTTTAAGCTCTTATCAAACGGAGAACTGTAGAAAAGCCTTTGCAGTGCAGACATCAATGTGCCGTTTGCAGAACCATAGTAAACAGGAGATCCTACAACAAGTCCGTCAGCCTCTTCAAACTTTGCAGCTATCTCATTTACGGCATCATTGAAAACACATTTGCCGGTATTCGAGCATGAACCACATGCAATGCATCCTCTTATGTCTTTTTTACCGAGCTGGACTATCTCGAAGTCAACGTTATTCTCTTCGAAGATCTTACCCATCTCATTTAAAGCAAGGGCGATATTCCCGTTCTCCTTCGGACTGCCGTTAAGCATCAGGACTTTAAAACGCTTTTCCATGTTTACCTCTTATCAAATACAGTATATGTAATCGTCTTTTCGGGGTGCAGGATCATTCAAGGGACCTGCAGCATAACCCAATGCACAATGACCGATTCCTTCATACTCGTCAGAGATACCGAGCTTGTTTAAGATGGCCTTGCCAAAATCTGATTCGAACTCTTCCTTTGCCCTGTGGATCCAAATACTTGCAACGCCTAAGCTTTCTGCAGCATTCATGAGATTGCCCATTACGAGTGAGCCGTCATATACATGAGTTACAATGTCCTTCTTCGCAAGAACTATCAGGATAACCGGTGCTCCGTAAAAAGGATCAAATCCTTCGTCCCATCCGCCGATCTTTCTGTTCTCTTCAGAGATCGCATCTCGTGTTGCCTTATCAGTTACGGCAATGATAACAGGACTCTGTTTGCCCATTCCCGTAGCAGCATAAGTACCTGCTCTTAAGATAGCCTTCAAGTCTTCTTCATTTACCATATCCGGCTTGAAGTTCCTGCAGCTTCTTCTTGTTTCCAACACTTTTAAAGTCTCATTCATAGAATTTATTCTCCCGCTGTTGATCAATATCCGATCTGCTTTAAGACCATATCCAGCACCTCAGCATTTTTAACAGTGAATTCTTCAGTAATATGCGGAGTCTCACCGTTTTCGATGCATCTGCCAAGCTGCTCTACCTCAAGCATATAGTTGTGGTAAACATTTATAGCAGGATGATACTCGCTGGTACCGGTCTTGATCGTATAAGTAACTCTTCCTGACTGGTTATACTCGACGTCAGATGTGATTATGCCCTTTGTGCCGTGTATATAGAGCCTGTCAAACCTTCCGTTATTGGAAGGGTCAAATATCATTCCTACATTAAAAGCAGCTCTTGCACCGTTCTTAAACTTCATAAGACCGGATGCGAAAACATCCGCACCCTTGTCGTTAAACTCGGCATCAGCTTTTACATAATCGATATCAGAATCGATCAGAGAGAGGATCATAGTAGTACAGTAGCACCCGAGATCATAGACTGCACCGCCGCCAAGTTCCTTATAAAGCCTGATATCTTCCTCATAACCCTGCGTATAAAAAGCAGTCTCGATAAAATCAATATCACCTATTACACCGCTCTTGATATCAGACTTAAGTGATTCGATATACTGACCATGCAGATAAGCATATGCTTCCATCAGGATGACATTGTTCTCTTTTGCTGCGGCGAACATCTCTCTTGCATCATCTGCATTAAGAGCCATAGGCTTTTCGCAGAGGACATGCTTTCCGGCTTTCAAAGCCTTAATGACCCATTCCTTATGGAGGCTGTTGGGAAGCGGAATATATACAGCCTGCACATCCGGATCTTCAAGGAGTTTATCGTAACCTACATACCCCTTCTCAAACCCGAAACGTTCCTTATAATCATTGACCTTTGCTTCATTCCTTCCCGCAATAGCAAAAAGCTCGCAGTTAGAAGCATCCTTCATTCCAGGGATAGTACATCCCTGTGCAATATTGGCAGTACCCAATACACCCCATTTTACTGACATACAGGATTCCTCCTTTCAGGATCGAAAAACACTTACATGCTTGCCTTATAAATCTCGTACATAGCTTGCTCGTTAAGAACTTTTGCAGAACCCATCTCACCGCCTACACCGACAGCGCATTTGTGAGCCATCTCTCTAAGTTCTTCTTCTGTAGGAGTTACGCCAAGTTCACGGAGATTTGTAGGCATGTTGATAGACCTGTAGAAATCCTCCATTGCTTCGATACCTTTAAGAGCGATCTCCTCATCTGTACCTTCATCTGCCACATCCATTACATTGATCGCATACTTCTTAAAACGCGGCAGACAATTCTTATAAACATATCTTGCCCATGTACCCCAGATAGCTGCAAGACCTGCTCCGTGGGCTACATCGTAAAGTCCGCCGAGTTCATGCTCAAGCTTATGTGTCATCCAGTCACCGCCGTCATTGCCGCAGCCGGTAAGACCGTTATGTGCAAGGCTTCCAGCCCACATTACTTCTGCACGCGCATCATAGTTCTTAGGATCATCACGAAGGATAACCGCATTCTTCTTAACGGTTCTTAAAAGACCTTCTGCAAGAGCATCCGTAAGCTCCATATTGCCGCCATTCGTAAAATATCTTTCCATGGTATGCATCATGATATCTGTGCAGCCGCAAGCTGTCTGATAATCAGGGAGAGTCATGGTAAGTTCAGGATTCAGGATAGCGAATCTGGCTCTTGAGAAATCGCTGCTGTAACCTCTCTTAACGAGTCCTTCCTCCTTTGTGATTACGGATGAATCACTCATCTCACTTCCCGTAGCTGAGATGGTAAGGATTACACCCAAAGGAAGACATCCTTCAGCCTTACGCTTATAGTCGTAAAAATCCCATACATCACCATCATTTGCTACACCATAACCGATTGCCTTAGCTGAATCGATAGCGCTTCCGCCGCCTACAGCAAGAAGGAAATCAACCTTCTCTTTTTTGCAGAGCTCAATGCCCTCATAAACCAATCCGAGATGAGGATTCGGAACAGCACCGCCAAGAGTGATATAACTGATACCGGCTTCATCAAGAATATCTGTAACGCGCTTTAAAAGTCCGGAACGGACTACACTTCCGCCACCATAATGAATAAGGATCTTAGTGCCGCCAAATTCCTTAATGAGTTCTGCGACCTTAGATTCCGTGTTCTTTCCGAACAACACTTTAGTGGGGGTATAATACTTAAAACCAAACATTGGGATTTCTCCTTTCAGATACAGATAATTATCTAGAGATACTCTTATAATACACATAATAAAAGACCCGAAAATACAACATTTCGGGTCTTTTTTATCGCATATGTATTTGAGTTTTTAAGATCAGCCGCTGGTGGCGGAAATCTCAGGAATCGTAGTCTCAGCAAGCTGAGGACCGGGAACATTATTTGTCGTAGCAGATGTAGCATCCTGGCTCTCAGTTGAAGCTTCAGTAGCCTGCGTCTCGACCGTAGGAGCAGGAGTGAAGCCTTCTTCTGTCGACTTATTTGTCTGCACCCTTATAGGATAGAACGAAAGAGCATTAATGATCTTTTCCTGAATGGTTGCAGATTCGAAGATCGACTTCTCATTGATGAGTTCAGCATTTCTGTAAGGAAGTGTGACAGAAACAAAACTTACAAGCCAGATAACGACAGCAAGAACGATTATCTCAAGGAACAGCAAAGGTGTGATCTGGAACAGATCGTTAAGCTTACGGATCTGCTTAGGACGTCTTGCTTTATTCTTTACATCCGTGTTGATAAATTCCATCGCCTTAAAGCTTCTGGAATCGATCTTTGCAAGGATCTTGTCGAGCATGGAGTTACGTGTATACTCATCAAGAAGTCTGTCTTCAAACGTCATATCTGCAGGAAGCGGATACTGGGTTACGATGCTCTTTGCATTCTCGAGAAGGATATCACCGAACTCATAGATAACCCTGTCAGGCGCAATGTTATTACGCTTGGAATAGATATCCAGATAAGACTTAACGATAGCATTCTCACATCTGGTAGCTTCTTTCGTAATCTTGTAGCAAGATGAATAGACCATTACTACAGTGGACATATAAAAGTCGCGGATATTTTCGCGTGTCAGTTTCTGATTCCAGAGTTCATCAGCCATTTTGATTACCTCCTTCATTTCCTTCTCCGTTCAGGAAAGCGAGCGGATCAGCAGGTGCCTGCTGTACCGGCATTCCGTAAGGATCAGCTGAACCGGCATAAGGATCCTGCGGTGCCTGAGGCATATTAGGCACAGGATTTGCTCCTGCGTATGGATCAGCAGGTGCATTATACTGAGCAGCTGAATACTGATAAGGATCTGCAGGCTGCTGGTACTGCTGCTGATACTGATCAACAGGTGCCTGAGGATTTACAGGCTGCTGGTACTGTTGCTGATACTGATTAACAGGTGCCTGCGGATTTACAGGCTGCTGGTATGGTTGCTGATACTGCTGAACTGGCATTTCCTGAGGAGCTGCCGGCTGCTGATAAGGCTGCTGGTATTGTTGCTGATACTGCTGTACAGGTGCCTGAGCTGCAGGATCAATATACTGCTGCTGTTCAGGAGCAACAAACAATCCTTCAGGAACAGCCTCGCCACCCTGGGGAACTGCAACAGTTCCGTCAGGCATAACAGCACCTGCTACAGGTGCATTGACCGGAACCTGCGGAGCACGTGCATTCTTGCCAGCCGGCTTTTCGCGCTGTTTCTTCTGAGGCTTTAATGAGAGATCACGCTCATCGATCTTGCCGGAGAAAGAAGACAGAGGATAGATAAATGCAAGGATCGCTACAAGCAAAGTCACGATAAGGAAAGGGATCCTGAAGTTCCTTACCATGAATGCGATCATGATGATGGGAAGAAGGATTCCTGCGCCTGTATATACTGTGTATTCAGCGATCTTTCTGAGATTGGATCTGACCTTACCGTTGCAGATAAGATAAAGGACATAGATGTAATAGTAATCGTGAATGCCTAAAGCGATTCCGAGGAATGCACTGGTAATAACGAGTGTCTTTGCAGAAGGCATCAATGCGAAAACGAAAAGACCGATAACAGTTGTTGCAGCCTGGATCAATACTCTTGTACGTGAGGTCAGAAGATGAGCCATTCTGTTCTTTACAAAACCGCATACAAAGCATGCCATGAAACCGCAAACGAGAAGATAGAAAGATGATGTCGGGAGCGAGATTCCAACATTCTCAAGATAGTTAGGAATGAACAGGAGCATAAATGAAAGAGCCACACCTAACATAAGGAATGAGGAATTGAGGAATCTTGCGATCCTGGAATCAGCAAATACGGAAAGGAATCCGCTTACTGTCAAAGGCGCTTCCCTTACCTGAGTATTGTTCTGCATGAAATAGATCATACCGATAGCTGTAAGGACAAGTGCGGCACCACTGATAATAGTTACGATGAAAAGGCCGTATCTTTCATAGCAGATACCGGCAATAACGGCACCTACAGCAGTTCCGAGGAAATAAGAAGATGCCTGGACGTTGTGAATCACTCTGTCGTTATAATCCTTGTATCCAAGTCTTCCTGCATTGATACGGTAATCTCTTAAGTAATCGAATGACATACCGAAGCAGAAACCAATCGGAAGTGCGAGGACTGTAGTCAGATACGGGAAGTTGATCACGCCTGCGATGAGCGCGAAGAAGTATCCTGCGCAAGTAACAGCAACAAGAGCGATCCTGCTTGTAAGCTTTGTCTTTATGCTGTTCCTGATACCGCTGAATCCGAGATAACCCCAGATGAAAAGGAGCAAAGTAACGCAGATGAACGCCTGAACAGCTGGCATCGGGAATTTCTTGAACAATTCCTTGAAATAATCCGCAAAAGTTATCGGCATCATGATAGAACCGAATGCAGTAAAGAATGAGAGGAATCTGTTGGCATTCTCACCGTACATAACAAGTACAGGTGCATTTCCTGAAATACCTCTGGATACTGTCGTGATAAGAAGGTTGAGCTCAAAGATGATGATACCCATCGAGATAGCGATGGAGATGATCGTAAAGATCCAGGATAAACTCATTCCGTTTACCGAGCTCTCAAAATCCTCCTGAGGCATCATGATCTCAAGAACACCGGCTACTGTATTCTCTGAAGAAATGATCGGCGCGATAGCGCAGACATATGCAACACCTTCTTCATTACGCTTGGTGAATGCAGCCTGCTGAAGACCGAAGCAATCGATATACTGGTTGCCCGCACCTGTCAGGTAATACTGCTGAACCTTACCTGTTGCAGTTGAAGAATAAAGTCTTAAGAACGAATCACCTGCCATTGTATAGATGTTGATACGGTAAGGCTTTTCGGGTGCATACTTATAGATAGGAAGCATGTAGTTCATGCCTTCCCTTACATCCGTATAAGTAAGTGCAGCAGCAGATGTTACTGCGCACTTTTCCATCATGTCAGCTCTCTCACTCTCAAGAGCTTTGATATAAGTCTTGGAAAGCTGTGTCGCCATAACAAGAAGGACGACAAGAATGATAGTAAAACAATAACCGATGGTAGAAGAAATGATCCTTCTGTCACGGTTCTGAGGAGTCTCGGTATTTCTCTTTCCGTTAGGGCCGTTCTGTCTTCCGCTGAATAAACGTACAAGAACTTCCTGAATAGCGAAAAGAACCACACCGGCAAGAACAGCAATGATAACGGCTGTAAGGATCCTTGTCTCAAGTTTATCGCCTATCTCATAGAGTTCACCGAATGTGCACTTGTATTCGAAAACACCAACGCACTTTCCTGTGCTGTCAGTAATGGGCACGATGATACTCTCGTAGTTCCTTCCTTCAAGCACCATATTCTCGGAAGTCTTAGACATCCACTCGGAAATATCCCTTCCTGCAACTGCAAACTCTGAAGGATCATTTACACCATGGCTTAAAAGAAGAGACAACTGTCCGTTGCTCAATCCGAAAAGACCATAACCTTCTGCAGAAAGATTCTCCTTTGAAGTATCAACGAGCATAAGGTCAAGAAGAGCGCCGTACTTAGCAGGAGCATTAACAGTATTTGATGTAAGATCATCACCGTCTATGGACATCCTGACGATATCAGAAACCTGCTGCATTTTGTTGTCGGAGATCTTTTTAAATTCATCCTCGAACTGAAGTCTCATATGGTGTACAGCAAAAGATACTGCTGCGATCGACACAACAAATGAAACAATTATCAATATACAGATACGAACTATTCTACCGGCAACGTCATTACGCTCAGCGGTATGTTCACTCTGAAGATTAGCCATTGAAAGATGCCTCCAGTTTTTAGCTAAAAATCCGCATACATTATACACAAATTGCTTATTAAATATAAAAAATAATAATGGCATGTATATGGCATTTGTGTTTCAAAGAGCAACAAAAAAGGTCACCTCGAATGAGGTAACCTTCTCTTAATCTGGTTGCGGAGGCGGGACTCGAACCACACGACCTCCGGGTTATGAGCCCGGCAAGCTACCAACTGCTCCACTCCGCGATGTCAATCGCTGCACTTAAAAAGGAATAAATGGTGCTCGTGACCGGACTTGAACCGGTACGGATTTTACTCCGACGGATTTTAAGTCCGTTGCGTCTGCCAATTCCGCCACACGAGCCTATCCGTAAGTGCTGAATGATAATATCATCATGACAATTCAAAGTCAAGGCAAAAAACGACCATAAACAAAATATAAATGAAAGAAAATCGTAACATTAAAATATTGATTGAAAATCGATATTCGCTAAAATGATGATATTAAATATAAATAAAGGAGATTAGACTCATGCCTAACGATCCTGATGAGTTCAACAAATTCAACGGAAATAATAACTCCGATGCCAATAATGATTTTGTTGACTCCTCTTTTGCAGTTCAATTCAAGCCCGGTGACAAGACCGAATCCGTGGCAGACAAACTGAAAGAGACCAAAGAAAACATCGACAAACAGGAAAACTCTATCAACTCTGCAGGTGGCTTATCCAGATTTGACTTCAAAGCAGATCCTCTTAAGGACAGCTTTAAAGATGAATTCGACGATTTCGAATTTGATTCTTCCATCTCTGCTTTCAAACCTTTAGGCGGTACCTCACCTGCTGATAAGCCTTTCGAGAACAAGCCGGCTGCACCTGCTGCATCTGCTGTTCCCGCTGCAAAACCCTTTGAGTCAAAACCGGCACCTGCTGCTCCTGCAGTTCCCGCTTCCAAGCCTTTTGAATCAAAGCCTTCTGCACCGGTATCAACAGAGCCCGTCTTTCCCAAGAACGGCGGCACATTTGATAAACCTGCATTTACTCCCAAAGCACCTGAGCCTTCAAAGGAATCACTTCCTGAATTCAACAATATCGGCGACGGACGTAAAGATACTAATGCAGCTAAAGAAAACAGCAACCTCTTCAAATCCGGCAGCGGACTTGATTTTGCTACATCTGATCACGATAAGAAGACAAGTTCTTTTGTAAATGCAGAAAAGCCTGAAATGCCTAAGCCTGCTGACATAGACATTCCTAAGACTCAGCCTGAACCTGCAAAACCTACAACACCGTTTGCATCCGCTGCAACCGAGAATAAGACTGATGCTCCCAAGACACAGTCTGCCGGATACAGACCTTATCCGTCTTCTGCAAAGACTGGTTTATTCACTACAGCTACACAGGGAACCAAGGATGCAGAGAAAGCATTTGCTGAATTCCTTGATGACGATTTCAAGCCTTCCAGCACTGCTACAGCAAATCCGTTCAAGCCTGTTGGAACAGCTAAGCCAGCTCCTGCAGCTCCTGTTGCTCCCGCAGCACCTGCAAAACCGGTTGAAGCACCTAAGCCAGCAGAACCTATTAAATCCATTATCCCTGATATTCCGGCTAAGCCTGTTGAAGAAGCTAAGCCTGTATCACCTGCTGCACCTGTAAAGCCTGCAGAAACAGCAAAACCAGTTGAAGCAGTAAAACCTGTGGAAGGCACAAAACCTGCCGCATCAACAGTTTCAGCTCCTGCAAAGCCGGTTGAGACTACAAAACCTGCTACAGCTACAATTGCAGCTACCGGCGCTACTATCGCTGCAGCAACTACTGCAGCTAAGCCTGATCAGGCAGTTAAAGCTCCCGCTGAGACAGCTCAGCCTCAGAGACCTGCAGCATCCGCAACTCCTAAGGCTGCACCTGCTCCCAAGGCTGAAGAAAAGGCTGTTCCTGCTCCTGCAGCTGCTCCTGCTCCTGCAGCAGCTCCTGCTCCCGCTGCTCCTCAAGCACAGGCACAGAGACCCGGCACTTCCAGCAAGCCTGCTGCACCTGCTGCTGTTAACCCTGCATTCGAACCTAAGGGAAAGCAGCCTGAAGCAGCAACCAGAGGCGTTTCAAATGCTAAGGTATCCACAAATGGTCAGCCTGCTACTCATGACAACAAGGCTATCTCCCCTGTTACTACAGTTAAGAAGCCTAAGAGAAGAGGATCAAAATCACAAAGAGATCCCGGTCTTGCAGGACTTATTATCTTCCTTGGCATTATCGTTGTAGCAATCGCTGTATTGTGGGCATTGGATAATACAACAGGAATCAAGAATCTCTTTGGCGGAAGAACTGTTGAGACAGTTCCTCCCACAACGACTATCCCTACAACAGTTTCTTCAGAAACAGAAACAGAAACTGAGGCTGTCGTGGTCACAACAACCACTGTTGAAACCACAGAGGAAACAACAACTACAACAACTGAAGAGACCACAACAGAGACCACCACTGAGACGACAACAGAAGCTACTACAACAACAACTGAAGCAACCACTAAGGCTACGACAAAAGCTACTACAAAGGCAACAAAGAAGAAGTCAGCCGGCGGTTATATCGTTACAAAGTTCAACTGCAAGGTAAAGAACTTCAAGAAGACAAACAGCGGCTTTAAGTTCGAAGTATCATTGCAGAACAAGGGCAGCAAGACATGTAACCTTCCTAAGTCCCTCAACGGTCTTGATATCAAGTTCTTCTCTGATTCAAAGATCACAGGCATCAGCAGTGATTACATGACATTCAGCCTTAAGAAGGACGGCAAGACTTACAGAGGAAAGCCGAAGGAAGTTGCCATCAAGTCCGGTGCTACATTAACATTCACCGTTTATGTAACAACAAAGGGTTCCGTAAGCAAGTATGGTTATAACTCAGCTTACTTCGACTGGAAAAAGTAATACCGGTTAAAGCAAAAACAAAGGCCGTTTCGATTAAGAAACGGCCTTTTTAATTGGTCAGTGTTTTTAATTAAGATCAGTCTTCAGCTTTCTTAACCGTATCGAAAACGAACTTGCCTCTTCTGAAATCGATCTTAAGAGATGCAACATCCTTAAGTGCGCCTGAAAGGAACATATCGGAAAGAGGATCTTCGATATTTGTCCTTATAGCCTTACGCAAAGGTCTTGCACCATATTTCTCATCATAGCCGAGTTCAGCAAGTCTGTCGCCTGCTGCCTTTGTCAATGAGCCCTTGATGTGCTTATCCTCAAGAGACTGGAATACATCCTTGATCATGATATTAACGATCAGGCGGATCTCCTCAGGCTTCAATGACTTGAAGATGATAGTCTCGTCTACACGGTTAAGGAACTCAGGACGGAATGTCTCCTTAAGAGCACTCTGTACATGCTGTTCCATAGCTTCGTGAGTCTCGTTAAAGAATCCGATCGTAGAAGCCTTCGCAGAGCTTCCCGCATTGGATGTCATGATTATAATGCAGTTCTCGAAGTTAACGTGCAGACCGTGGCTGTCAGTAAGTACACCGTCATCTAACATCTGCAAAAGGAGATTAAACACATCGGGATGTGCCTTCTCGATCTCGTCAAAGAGGATTACTGAATAAGGCTTTCTCCTGACCTGCTCTGTAAGCTGGCCTGCATCATCAAAGCCAACATATCCCGGAGGTGATCCGATGAGCTTGGATACTGAATGAGGTTCCATATATTCAGACATGTCTATCCTGATAAGTGAATCCTCGGTATCAAACATAACTTCAGCCAAAGCCTTAACGAGCTCTGTCTTACCTACACCTGTAGGACCTACGAATATGAAAGATGTCGGCTTATGCTTCTTGGTAAAGCCGGCTCTTGTACGTCTTACAGCAGAAGCGACTGCGTGAACAGCCTCTTCCTGTCCGATAACACGCTTATGGAGTCTTTCTTCAAGGTTCTTGAGCTTCTCTGTCTCTGTCTCTGAGATAGACTTGAGCGGAATACCTGTCCACATCTCAACAACGCGGGCGATATCCTCGACCTGGATGGGATCGGGTGAGATCTCACTCTCCAGGGCATCAAGTTCCTTCTGAAGCTTATCAACCTTCGCTTTAAGCTCTGCCGCCTTCTCGTAATCACCTTCACGCTCTTCAGGAGAAGAATTCTCCATGCTGTCGAGCTGCATCTGGTGCTCACGGTTAGCCTGCTCCAAAGCCTGACGCGTATTGGCAAGCTTAACAAGCTTTACATTCTTAAGGTTAGCTGCAGATCCTGCCTCATCAATAAGGTCTATCGCCTTATCAGGAAGATATCTGTCTGTGATGTATCTCTTGGAAGCCTTAACAGCAAACTCAATTACTTCATCTGAGTAAGTAACATTGTGGTGCTTCTCATAGTAATCCTTGATACCTTTCAGGATCTCTATGGACATCTCTACAGAAGGCTCATCAAGCATGACCTTCTGGAAACGTCTCTCGAGAGCAGAATCCTTTTCGATCCTCTTGTACTCAGCAGTAGTCGTGGAACCAAGGATCCTGAGTTCGCCTCTTGCGAGAGCGGGCTTCAAGATATTTGCCGCATTGGTGGAGCCTTCTGCGTCACCCGCACCGATGATCGTGTGGAGTTCATCGATAACAAGGATGATATTCTCAGCCTTGATTGCTTCGTTGATAACACCCTTGATACGGCTCTCGAACTGTCCTCTGAACTGTGTGCCAGCAACCATAGCAGGAAGATCCAGCTGCCAGACCTGCATGTTAAGGAGCTTTTCAGGGACTGAGCCTTCAACGATCTTTACCGCAAGACCCTGGGCAACAGCAGTCTTACCTACACCGGGCGCACCGATAAGAACAGGATTGTTCTTGCTTCTCCTGTTAAGGATCTGGATGCAGCGCTCTATCTCCTTGTCACGGCCAATGATACGGTCGATCTTGCCTTCAGCGGCACGCTCGGTAAGATTGGTACCAAACTCATTAAGGTACTTAAGGCGTGTTCTGCCTCTGCCCTTCCTGGAATCTTTGGTATTCTTTCCGTCCGGTTCCTCATCAGGCTTATCCTTACCCATTCCGAAAATGGAATCGAAGATAGAGGGCTTTTTCCCCTCTTCCTTATCCTTGTTCTCTCCGTCTTTCGCGTCTTCAGGATCAGCTATACCTACAGGTGTGGAATCCTCATCGAATTCATAATCGTCATCATCTTCAAACGAACCGCCGAAATCATCTCCGGCAGCAAGTGACTTCAAGAACTCAGTAGGATCAGCGGTAAAGCCGCTCTGATTAGCGAGTTCTTCAAGCTTGTCGCTCATCTCGTCGATGTTGTCAGCGTTGATTCCTGTAGCCTTGAACATATCGGTTACACCCGATATTCCTGATTCATAGGCGCATTTCAGACAAAAGCCTTCGTCGATCCTGGCGCCGTTCTCGTAACGGCTTGTAAAGACGATAGCATGTCTTTTCTTACAAATACTACAAAGTGCCATTATTCTTCTCCGTTATTCTCTTCCCTTATCCTGCGTCTTACCTTAGGTCCGGTAAGAATGTCGTATTGCTCTTCTTCGAGCCTTGCTGTATCGATGAAAGCAGAAATATCCCTGTACTGATCGTTCTTTTTTGCCTTTTCAAGCAAAGGCTTCAAGAACTGTCCCGTATATGACTTCTTGCAGTTTGCAACCTCTTCGGGTGTACCGCAGGTGACTATTTCGCCGCCTCCGTCACCGCTCTCGGGACCAAGATCGATAATATAATCTGCCGTCTTAATGACATCAAGATTGTGCTCGATTACGACCACAGTGTTCTTATTTTCTGTTAGGCGCTCTAAAATGTCAACCATTTTATGAACGTCTGCGACATGGAGTCCGGTTGTCGGCTCATCTAATACATATATAGTTTTGCCCGTCGATCTTCTCGATAATTCTGAGGCAAGTTTGATCCTCTGAGCCTCACCGCCGGACAGTGTTGTAGATGGCTGTCCAAGCTTGATATAACCAAGGCCGACATCCTGCAATGTCCTTACCTTCTTGTAGATGGCAGGGTGATTCTTAAAGAACTCACATGCCTCATCCACACTCATCTCAAGCACATCAGAGATGTTCTTGCCGTTATATCTGACCTCAAGAGTCTCCCTGTTATAACGCTTGCCCTTGCAGACATCACAAGTGACATAGATATCAGGAAGAAAATGCATCTCGATCTTATTAACGCCGTCGCCGGAACATGCCTCGCAGCGTCCGCCCTTGGTATTAAATGAGAATCTTCCGTTCTTATATCCTCTCTGCTTGGCATCAGGCGTCTCGGCATAGAGTTTCCTTATAAGGTCGAAAAGACCGATATATGTTGCAGGGTTACTCCTCGGTGTCCTTCCTATGGGGCTCTGGTCGATGCAGATGATCTTATCAAGGTTGGAATAGCCTGTGATCCTGTCACACTTAACCCTGGCCTTCCTGGCGCCGTTAAGCTCGTGATTTAAATAAGGTACAAGCGTCGAATTGATAAGAGACGATTTGCCTGAACCTGAGACACCCGTAATAACGGTAAAAAGACCGATAGGTATATTTACATCGATATTTTTAAGGTTGTTAACACGTGCTCCGCTGATCTTTAAGAGCTTCTTGCTGTCAACAGGTCTTCTGTTAAGCGGAACCGGAATAAACTTCTTGCCGGACAGATAAAGTCCTGTCATGGACCTCTCTTCTGCAATAATGTCATCCAGTGTGCCCTGTGCAACGATCTCCCCTCCGAAAGAACCTGCTCCGGGACCTATATCAACGATATGGTCTGCCGCGCGCATAGTGTCTTCATCGTGTTCTACGACAAGGATCGAATTGCCAAGGTCTCTTAACTTAAAAAGTGTCTTTATGAGCTTGTCATTATCCCTCTGGTGAAGACCAATGGAAGGCTCGTCAAGAACATACAGAACGCCCTGAAGGCCTGCGCCGATCTGGGTGGCAAGTCTGATTCTCTGTGCCTCACCGCCTGAGAGCGTGGCTGACGATCTGGAAAGAGTCATGTAATCCAATCCGACGTCGTTCAGGAACTCAAGTCTGGCCTTAACTTCACGGAGGATAGGTGCAGCAATCTCAGCATTCTTGCCTTTAAGGATCAGCTCATTAAAGAACTTGATCATTTTCTTAACGGACATATTGGTGAGCTCACTGATGTTGATCCCTCCGACCTTTACAGAGAGACTGTTGTTGTTAAGTCTTGCACCCTGACATACAGGACAGACATCAATGCTCATATAACGCTCATAAGATGCCTTCATCTCCTCACTGCCAGACTCTCTCCAGCGGCGCATGACACTGGGCACAACGCCTTCCCAGTCGGAATAGTAATCGCCGCTCCTGGGATACATGGAATTCCTTGTATCGATCTTGAGCTTCTCACCGCCGTTACCATAAAGGATGAGATTCTTTACGCTGTCCGGAAGCTTATAGTACGGAACATCTAATGAGAACTTATACTTGGCTGCAAGAGCTTCGATAAAGCATCTGCCCCAGCTCTTTGGATCGTCAAAATTCCAACCGGCAGTCCTTACGGCTCCTTCGTTGATCGAAAGTTTTGGATTAGTGATGCAAAGTTCCGGATCGACTGCTGTAAGCGTACCTATGCCAGAACAGTTGGGGCATGCGCCCTCCGGGCTGTTAAATGAGAAACTCCTTGTATTGATCTCTCCAAAGGATATGCCGCAGTCTGGACAAGCAAGATTCTGCGAGAAGAATTCTTCTGAAGTCTCATAAGTCTTCTCACCCTTGTCATCTGTTGTGGCAGTCTGAAGCTCAACTCTGAGAAGCCCGTCAGCAAGCTTCAAAGCAGTCTCGCATGAATCGTATAGTCTTGTCGTATTGGCTTCCTTGATAACGAGTCTGTCTACGACCACTTCGATCTCATGCTTGTTGTTCTTATTCAACTGGATATCTTCATCGAGTTCATAAGTAATACCGTCAACTCTGACTCTGGCATAACCGGACTTCCTGAAGCCTTCGAAAAGCTTGCTGAATTCGCCCTTCTTATTCCTTACGACAGGAGCATATACAATAGCTCTTGTACCCTCAGGATAGACCTTCAGTCTGTCTATTATCTGGTCTATGCCCTGTGACTTAATAGGCTTGCCGCAGTTCGGGCAGAAAGGCTCTCCCACTCTCGCATAGAGAAGTCTGAAATAATCGTAGATCTCAGTAACTGTACCTACAGTGGATCTGGGGTTGCTGACAGTGGATTTCTGGTCGATCGATATGGCAGGAGACAAACCCTCAATGCTGTCCAGATCAGGCTTATCAAGCTGGCCTAAGAACATCCTTGCATAAGAAGACAAGGACTCAACATATCTTCTCTGGCCTTCAGCATAGATCGTATCAAAAGCCAAGGAAGACTTACCGGATCCTGAAAGGCCCGTAAGAACGACCAGCTTCTTACGAGGGATATCAACATTGATATTCTTGAGGTTATGCTCTCTGGCGCCTCTTATCTTAATGTATTTGTTCTCATCCATGTCTAATTTCCCTATCTTAACGAAAAAGACGGACATCAAGTAAGATGTTCGTCCTTCCTCATAATTTGGTGACCCCAAGCGGATTCGAACCGCTGATTGCGCCGTGAGAGGGCGCCGTCTTAACCACTTGACCATGGGGCCTTGTTTGTTTGCCCGAGTATATTACCACAGGTTATTTATCTGCGCAAGTACAACGGGCAGGATTGATTGTCCGATATTAGGACAATTTTCAAAATCAGATGTTTTCTGTCCTCTTATCTGAAGGTATATAAGGTCTGCGCTTATTAACGCACTTAAACGCAGGTCTCATGATACGGCCGCCTGATACGAGCTCCTCGATCCTGTGAGCACTCCATCCAGCGATCCTTCCGCAAGCGAACAAAGGTGTATAAAGCTCAGTAGGAATACCAAGCATTGAATAAACAAGTCCTGCAAAGAAATCAACATTCGCGCAAACGAGCTTATCCGACTTCTTAACTTCATGGAAGACTTCAGGAGCAAGCTTTTCGACAAGGATATAGAGATTATAAAGATCCATATTACCCTTCTCTTTTGCGAGAACCTCTGCATACTTTCTGATTACGACAGTTCTGGGATCGGACAAAGTATAAACGGCATGGCCGATACCATAGATAAGACCTGAATGATCGAAAGCCTTCTTGTTGATGATATCTGCGAGATACTGCTTGATGGCAGCCTCATCAGTCCAGTCGCTAACATGCTCTCTGAGATCCTTCATCATGGCATAAGCCTTGTTTGAAGCTCCGCCGTGCTGGGGGCCCTTAAGTGAGCCGACAGCAGAAGCTATAACAGCATAAGTATCAGAACCTGTTGATGTAACTGCATGAGTTACGAACGTGGAATTGTTTCCGCCGCCGTGCTCTGCATGAAGAACGAGCATGACATCAAGGATCCTAGCTTCAAGTTCAGTGAACTTGCCGTCAGGTCTGATCATGTGAAGGATGTTCTGAGCGGTATTGTACTCAGGTACAGGTGCGTGGATATAAAGATCCCTATGCTCGATATAGTGTCTTCTTGCCATATAGCCGTATGAAATGAGCACAGGGAATCTTGCGATAAGTTCTGTGCACTGTCTTACGACATTAGCGATATCTGTGGAATCAGGATTATCATCATATGAATAAAGAGCAAGGACAGATCTGGCAAGTTTGTTCATGACATCCGGTGAGGGTGCCTTCATGATCATATCCTCTGTAAAGCCCTCAGGAAGAGGTCTTACGCTCTGAAGAAGCTCATTAAATTCCTTAAGTTCAGAAGCAGTCGGAAGCTCACCTGTAAGAAGCAGGAAGGCTGTCTCCTCATATCCGTATCTTCCCTCAGAGAAGAAACCGTTTACGAGATCTTTGACTTCATAACCCTGATAGAAAAGCTTACCTTCAACCGGAATCCTGTCGGCATCGTCAACGATATAACTCATTACCTCGCCTACTTCAGTAAGGCCTACAAGAACACCCGTACCGTCATTGTTACGGAGTCCTCTCTTAACGTTGTACTTTGTGTACAGGTCCTTGTTGATATGTGATTTTACTTTTGCTACGTCAGCAAGTCTGTTGATGAGCTCTTCTTTTTGTTCAAATGCCATGTTCCGTCTGTCTTTCTGCTATCTTAACTTAGACTAGCGCCTATAATACCAGATATTATAAAACTTTTCTTTTATTAGGGTTTGCTCGCTGTTATACGAATAATTATGCGAATTTACAGTCATTCATTGTTAAGACCGTTCAAAAAGATCTGTCAGATAAGCTTTGAGAGCTCGTATCCTATTACCGAAGCTGCCACTGCGGCATTAAGGGATTCAGCTCTGCCTTTCATCGGTATCTTAACGAGCTTAGTGCATCTTCCGGATGTCTCATCTGTTAATCCGTCACCTTCATTACCGATGAAATAAGCGCATGGAAGCTTAAGATCACCTGACCCCAATTCATTGCCCTTAAGATGGGTAGCAACGGTATCTACATTCTCTTTTGAGAAGAATTCAAAACACTCCGCCATTGTCTTTCTTACGACCGGTATATGCCATATGGAACCCATGGTCGCTCTTATGACTTTGTCGTTATAAGGATCACATGTCGTGGGGCTTATGATAACTGCAGTAAGACCGAATGCATCAGCAGTCCTTATGATAGTTCCGAGATTGCCAGGATCCTGCGTGTTCTCAAGCACCACATATATATCTTTGTTATCTCCCCTTCTCGGGATCTCAGCACCGATAAGAGGTTCTTTGATCACTATGGCAACACCCTGGGGATTTACAGTGTTGGATATTTTCGCGAAAACATTATCACCTAATACCATCGGTTCTAAGTCAGGCGTGAATTCCTTCGCCCATGAGAGCCTGGATTCCGTAACGATTACCTCAACTGCCTTCTGGCCGCTGGATAAAGCCTCTTCACAAAGGCGTGTTCCCTCAAGATAGATAAGGCCCTCTTTCCTGGCCTCAGATCTCTTGGCAAGCTTTGCGATACGCTTAACGTTCGGATTGTCGCGGCTGGTGATCATCTGCAATTTGAATATCTCCTTCACTTCTGAACAATTATAACAGATGCTGAATGCCATTCGAAAAATCTTCAACAAAAAACTGCGCGGGAACCAAATCCCACGCAGCTGTTGAATTCAAATTGAATCAGGTTATCAGAGAGCTGCCTTAGCCTTCTCAACGAGAGATGTAAAGCCTGCTGCATCTGTAACAGCGATATCAGAAAGAACCTTACGGTCTAACTCGATACCAGCCTTCTTGAGGCCGTTCATGAATCTTGAGTAGTTGATGTCGTTCAAACGGCAAGCAGCGTTGATACGAACGATCCAGAGTCTTCTGAACTCTCTCTTCTTATTTCTTCTGTCTCTGTAAGCATAGTTACCGGACTTGAGAACCTGCTGATTAGCAACCTTGAAAAGCTTGCTCTTATGACCCCAGTAACCCTTTGCTGCCTTTAAAATCTTATGATGACGCGCTCTTGTGCGGATTCCTCTTTTAACTCTTGACATTGTTTTGTCCTCCTAAATTCTCTAAGCAATTAAGCGTAAGGGATCATCTTCTTGATGATTCTTGCATTCTGATCTGAGCATACCTGGTTGTGTCTCAAGTGTCTCATTCTCTTAGTAGGTCTCTTGCTTAAGATGTGGCTTCTGAATGCCTGCTTGTGGAGAACCTTACCGGTACCTGTTACCTTAAATCTCTTCTTTGAAGAAGTGTGTGTTTTCTGCTTGGGCATAATATCATTCCTCCTAAATTATTTTTTCTTTGCCGGTGACAGGTACATTACCATGTTCCTGCCCTCTAACTTCGGCGGCCTGTCTACAGAACCGTATTCGGTGACGCTCTGAGCAAATGTGTCGAGCACTTCGAATCCTTTATTCTGGAAAGCCATCTCACGGCCTCTGAATCGGATGTTAACCTTTACTCTGTCTCCTGCTGAAAGGAACTTAACGACCATCTTACGCTTAACTTCGACATCGTGAACATCTGTTGTAAGCTTTAAGCCGACTTCCTTAAGTTCTGTCTCTTTCTGCTTCTTCTTGGCTTCCTTCTCTCTCTTGCCTTTTTCGAAAAGGAACTTGTTGTAATCCATTACTCGGCAAACCGGATTATCTGGATTGGGTGAGATGCAGACGAGATCAAGATCAGCTTCTTCAGCACTCTTAAGAGCCTCTTCGATCGGTACAACACCAACCATCTGTCCTTCAGCGTCAATGAGACGCACCTGAGGGAACTTGATAGCTCCGTTAATCATCTGATTATCATTGGTCTTAGCGATGGTAGCCACCTCCTTGTTTAAGACTTTACTATTCCCGCATAAAAAAAGAACGGATAAAATCCGTTCTCTCATAACTACCCTGCCTTAATGGCAAACCCCTCAAAATAGGTTAATTATCTAGTTATTTACCTCTTTACAAGCTGCAAGCCGCTTGAGGTGAGAAACGGATGTTCTTCTTTCACGAGCGTTATAATACTTAAACTTTGCCACAAAGTCAAGAGGGCGACAGATACTATTTGTTCGCTAAGGTCCTCCGCGCGCTTCGCGCTTGTGCGGAAGTCGCTCACAAACAATATCTGTCTTTATGTTTGCGAGAGACTTATGTGGAAGCGATCACTAAATAAAACAACTCAATAATTAATGTATTACCTTAAGGAACGAACGTCTGTGAATGGGCGACATTCCCTGTTCTCTTATTGCCGCATAATGGTCTTTTGTGCCGTATCCCTTATGCTTTGCAAAGCCGTAACCGGGATACTGCTCATCGTATTTGACCATCATGTGATCCCTTGTAACCTTTGCAAGAATGGATGCAGCTGCGATCGAATCTGATTTGGCATCACCTTTGATTATCGGGATGACATCAAGGCCGGTACCGCTTAAATTAACTGCGTCAATGAGAAGAATGTCAGGAGACTCGCCTTTTAAAGCTAACTCTTTAACGCAAGTCCTCATCGCTTTTTTCGTAGCTTCAAGGATGTTGATCTCGTCTATCTCTTCAGGTCCTACAGCACATATAGCGTAAGCCTTAGCCTTCTCTTTAATGGTTACGAAAAGTTCTTCCCTCTTCTTCTCTGAAAGCTTCTTTGAATCATCCAGCCCCAGTATCTTTACCTCAGGATCAAGTATGCAGCATGCAGCGACTACAGGTCCTGCAAGGGGGCCTCTTCCTGCCTCATCGATGCCGCCGATCATCTTAAAACCTTTGGCAAGGCAGTCCTTCTCGTATTCATACATCGCATCATACTTTGCATTAAGCTGTTCTTCTGTAAGCTTCGGCATATCTTAATCCCCTTTTACTTAAAATCCTCAGGCATCTCAAGCGTGATCCTGCCGGTCCTGCCCTCTCTTAAGTCGTTCAGGAAAAGCCTTGCGAACCGCTCCTCATCGATCCTTCCGCCGCTCATGATGCAGCCTCTCTTCTTAGCCATAGCCAGGAAGATATCATAATAAGGATCCTGGAAGTATCCTTCATCTTCAGACTCTTTGATATCAATATCGACACCATAACGCTCCCTGATCAGGTCAGGATAGATGCTTATCATTATCTTCAAAGTCTCATAAGCGACCTTAACAACATCAGTGATCTCTTCTTTTACAGAGCCCAAAGCCGTAAGGCAGATACCGCTCTTCGCATTCGCTATTCTTGGCCAGAGGACACCTGCCATATCCATGAGTTCAAGCCTTCCGCCTGTCATGATCCACTTGAAGTCCTTTGTTACACCCGGCTTGTCGCCTGTAACCGCGGCTTTTCTGCCTGCAAGAGCGTTAATGATAGTGGATTTACCGGTATTAGGAGCGCCAACGACCATAACCCTTACAGGACGGCCGATCCTGCCCTTTTCGGCAGCCTTCTCGAGCTTCTCCTTCATGAGTTCCATCGTAATGGAATTCAGCTTATCAAAGCCTTTCTTGTGAGTGCTCTCAAGCGCACAAGCTCTGGTATTCTCAGATTCGAGGCTTTCGATCCAGCGCGATGTTTTATTAGGATCAGCAAGATCAGCCTTGTTAAGGATAACTATCCTGGGCTTTGTGCCGATGATCCTGTCAAGTTCAGGATTCCTGCTCGAAAAAGGGATCCTGGCATCTGCAGTCTCATAAACGAGATCAACGAGCTTTAACCTCTCGCCTGTCTCGTTCAGGGCCTTCCTCATATGCCCCGGAAACCAGTTTATGTCATTCTTCTTCTCAGCCATAAAAGCCCTCACTTAATTCTTTCCAAATGATTTTAACACATGTTATTGATAGTACACACTTTCGCGAAAACATATACCATTCCGGCAATTTATTCTCAAAATAGTACCGTCACATCAATAGCTATACGCAAAATAGGCGTTGTCTCAAAATGCCGTTTTTTTTCGGAGTCTTTTACCTCATATCGCAGAAAAATCACAGTAACAGTCACAGTGCACTGTGACTTCTAGTGTGATTTTTAATAGAGTCTCGAAAAAATCACAGTAACAGTCATAGCATACTGTGACTTTTACTGTGATTCTCTAAATACGGTAAAAACTTACTGCTGAGGCTTTTCGAAAACCTGTTGGCAAACCTCTGATCCCGCCTTAATCAATACCAAATAAACAGGGACCATCTCATCCATTCTGAGACAGTCCCTTGTAAATCGAATTGAAAACTACAATCAGATCTTCTGTGTGATCTTTGCAGCCTTGCCCTGACGATCGCGGAGATAATAAAGCTTTGCTCTTCTGATCTTACCCTTACGAATAACGTCGATGTGATCGATCTTGGGTGAGTTTACAGGGAGAATTCTCTCTACGCCGATACCATAAGATACACGGCGGATTGTTATTGTCTCTGAAAGGCCCTGGCCTTTTCTTGCGATGACATAGCCTTCGAATACCTGAATACGCTCCTTTGCGCCTTCCTTGATAAGGAGGTGAGCCTTAACGAAGTCTCCGACTTCAACATCAGGATACTGGTTGCGAATATTCTCGCTCTCGATGACTTTTACTAAATCCATATTGTTCATTTCCTCACTTTCCTGCAGATGTTCTTGCCTGGATAATGGCAGAGGACCACCCTGATAACTGGAGAATTTTAGCACATGCCTCTTTCAAAGGCAAGCATTTTGGCCCAATCACTTTCAGAAATGTCCAGTTTGTCGAGCATATCGGGTCTTTTGTGCCATGTATCGACCAAAGCAGCTATACGGTTATAGTCTGCGATCGCTGCGTCATTGCCGTTCTTCAGCACTTCCGGGACGGCCTTGTCATGCCACACCGGAGGCTTGGTATACTGCGGAGCTTCTAGCAATCCGTCAGTATGGGATTCATTGGTATATGCCTCTTCATTGGGAAGCACGCCCGGCACGAGCCTGGACACGGCATCGATTACGACTATAGCAGCTGTCTCACCGCCTGTAAGCACATAATCGCCAATTGATATCTCCTCATCACAGATCTCATCGATCACACGGGCATCTATGCCTTCATAGTGACCGCAGATTATAAGAAGGTTTTCTTTTGAAGCGAGCTCATGAGCCTTCGCCTGATTGAAAACATTACCCTTGGGCGACATGTATACGGTATAAGGCTTCTTCCCTCCGCACAGTTCGACAGCCTTCTCATATGCACCGAAAACAGGTTCCGGACGGATCATCATGCCGGTACCGCCGCCATAGATGGTGTCATCGACTCGCCCGTAGTTATTCGGGGCATAATCTCTGATCTGGACACATTCCAGAGAGATCGCACCCTTGGCGAGAGCGCGTCCTGTAATACTCGTATCAAGATACGAGGTTACCTGCTCAGGAAATAATGTCGCTACATAAAAGTTCATATACCTTATATTCCTTAAGATTTCGAGCCGCTTTCAATAACAACGTTGCCTTCTTCATCTACTTTTATCGCAGAACCGCAGAATTGGCAATTGCCTGTTGTTCCCTTACGGATCTTGCTGTTGCTCGAACCGCAGTTCGGACAGGTTATTGCAACATACAATGTCTCAAGATGATCATTATACTTCTGCTGTGCAAACTCATTCTTTTTCAGATCTGTCTCAGCCTTTGCCGCAGCTGCTTTCTGAGTTGCTTCAGCGACCTTGCGCTTACGGATGATGTGGACCACGATAACAACGCCTGCAACAGCAATAACAGAAATGATGATTATCGCATATAGCGCAGCCTGTGAGATCTGTTTTGTCATTATCCTGTCGCCGGCTTTTTCGAGAGATTTAGCAAAGAATTCACCTTCGTTATACTTCTTAACTGTGTAGAAATAATCTATATATCCGAGAAGTATCTCTCTTGCCTGTTCATCCATTACCTGTTCCTCAGCATCTTCGCCGGGCCTGACAGTAACTAAGTAATTGCTTGAAGCATTGGGATATTCACGGAAGATGATAAGCAAGTGACCACCATCTTCACCAAACATCTCAGCATAAGTATCCTTTGCCAAATCTTCGATGCTTCCTTCAGATATATAGTCTTTACCGTTCTCTCCCATGATCCAGAGATAAGGCTGGACACCGGTCTTCTCATAAAAATATTCCATGCCGGCGATAAGGGCCTTTTCTTCACCGTTCTCATCGATCCAGTCGCCCCAGTCATCCTGATACCACTTATCGACCGGATCACACTTAGAAGCAGGAAGAGCCTCTCTGTTGACAGTTGATCTTTCTATTTTTGCTTCCTTGCCCTGGTGAAGCCATAAAACCGCAAATGCGATAACAAGCACGACAACAGCTGCGCAGGTTATCCTCAGCACGAATAGATCCTTGCCGCCTTTTGCCATTTATTTCCTCCCTTTATCCCTTATGTTCTTCAAGTCTGAGTGTCATTGCCTGTGCAGATAACGACATTGCCGTTCTCATCGGCCTTCATAGCTGTACCGCAGTAATTGCAGTAGCCTACCGTTCCCTTGCGGATTCTCGTATCTGTCGAGCCGCAGTTGGGACAGGTAACGGTTACATAAGTCTGTGCCAGGGCTTCCTGATACTTCTTCTGGTTCTGCTCTACTGCAGCCTTATGCTTTTCTGCCAGTTCCTGCTTAACCTTCTGTTTCTTGACAGCAATTCTGCGCTTCTTAATGATTGAGATAGTGATCATAAGACCAATGATCAAGACCAGGACAATGATCACGATGGTGATCATTGTGTTTAATGACATCTGCTTGGTCATTATCCTCTCACCTGCATCACGGAATGCAGTCTGGAAAAATGCACCCTCATTGAGGTCATCATCAGAATAATAATATTCAATGTAATCAAGCAGGATATCTTTTGCTTCCTGATCCATTACCTGTGTCTCGGCATCAAATCCGGGAGTAACAGTAAGCTTGTAATTGCCTGATTCATTTGGATATTCGCTGAAGATAATGAGAAGGTGACCTTCATCATCACCGAACATCTCCTTATATGTTACTTCTGCAAGCTCCTCAAGGCTTTCGGTGGATTTATAATCCTTGCCATCTTCACCCATTATCCAAAGATAAGGCTGAACACCAGTCGAGTCATAGAACGACTTAAGACCGGATATTAAATAATCACCTTCTCCGGCTTCATCTATCCAGTCTCCCCAATCATCCTTGTACCACTCGTCGATAGGATTGCACTTGGATTCGGGAAGTTTTTCTCTTTGAATAGAAGATCTTGTTACCTTATAAATGGTATCAAGATGCATTTCATCCATGAATCCGAATACAAATCCGGCTAAGACCAGAAACAAAAACAAAAAAGGAGTAAAGCATCCGCTGCAACCCAAGCCGCCTCCGCCGCCTCCGCTGTATCCGCTGCTTCCTGAACTTCTGGAATGTCTGGAATAAGAAGAACCTGAAGATCTATAGGATGATCCTGAAGATCTGTAAGATGATCTTGAACCGCCTGAATGTGAACGGCTGCTCGAATGATGTGAGCTGCTGTGAGAGCTTCCGCCACCGCCGCCTCTGCCCATATCATAACCTCCCTCATTTTGTTGCTTGCCGCAACTTTTCCACGGAAGATATTATCACAAATGTATTTAGTTTTCGATTTGGATTATTATCTGGAGCCTTTGTATCCTACGCCATAGACTGATGTATAGTAATCGATCCTTCTGGAGTCTTTGAAAACAGGCTTTGTCTTAGGATCGAACATCGCTTGAAAAAGATCAGTCGTACAATTCGTAAAGGCCATCAGGCAGTCTGCACTTGATATATCCGGCCTCGATATCGACTTCATAACAATATATTTTGACGAACGGGAGCATGAGATTCTTACTCTTGTTCTCTCGCTTTATCTCGAGAGTGAACTGCGGACCTGTCTCAAAACAATCAATGACAGCGCCTAATTCTCCCCTGTCGTCATCTATGACCTTAAGTCCTTTAAGATCAGTTATAAAATAGCTGTCCTTCTTGAGCTTTACGGCATTATTCCTTGTTACTGCAATGAATCTGCCTCTTAAGAGCTCTGCCTTATCTCTGTCCAGGACACCTTCGAATTTTACAAGAACGTTCCCACGGTCCATTCTTGCAGAAGAGCATACGGAAGCTTCGGGCTTTTCGAAATTCTGCCCGCAAATAAAACAATCCTTAAGCTTAAGGAAACGGCGCGGGTCGTCCGTTAAGGGATACACTTTAAGTTCCCCACGAACGCCGTGCGCGCCGGTAATCTTTCCTATAATGATGAGATCTTCCAAAAGAATCAGCCTACTATATCGACAATTACGCGCTTGCCCTCTTTGAGGTACTTAGCCTTCATGATAGAACGGATAGCCTGAGCTCTCTTACCATTCTTGCCGATAATCTTTCCTGTATCTTCGGGAGCAACGGACAGCTCAAAAACGACCGTGTTTCCACGCTCTGTCTTCTTTACGTTTACCTCATCGGGATTGCTGACAAGTTCCCTGGCGATATAAACCAATAAATCGTCCATATAAAGCTCTCCTTCCTATTATTCAAAGAATCAAGTGAAATTGATCAGATGATACCCTGCTTCTTAAGAAGAGACTTTACTGTATCTGTGGGCTGAGCTCCGTTGGAGATCCACTTCTTTGCTGCATCTGCATCGATCTTGATGCCGTCTGTTTCTGTCATAGGATCATAGTAACCGATCTCTTCGATGAAACGGCCATCTCTAGGATATCTTCCATCTGCAACAACTACACGATAGAAAGGTGCCTTTTTCTTACCCATTCTTCTTAAACGAATCTTAACTGCCATTTTTGTTTCCTCCAAAAAATATATTTTTGTTTTTATAATCTACGCCATATCTATGACGGGATCGACTTTATCTTCTGCCCTTGCGCTTCTTCTTACGGTCACGTCTTCCTGTAGGAACGAAAGGTGTATCGCCATAATCGTCATCCTTAGGAGCTGTAAGGCTTCCAAGACCCTGTGGCATTCCGGTACCCATACCGCCCATGCCGCCCATGCTACCAAGTCCACCGAGATTTCCGAGGCCGCCCATACCGCCCATGTTGCCTTTAAGGCCCATCTTTGCAGCCTGCTTGGCAAAACCCTTAGGCATCTTGAAGCCGCCCTTGCCGTTAGAGAACTGCTTCATTATCTTCGCAGTCTGCTCGTACTGGGTGATGAGCTTATTAACATCAGATACCTGTACGCCTGCACCTGCAGCGATTCTCTTTCTTCTGCTGGCATTAAGAATGGAAGGTGCTCTTCTCTCCTTCTTGGTCATGGAAGAGATGATAGCCATCTGTCTGTCAACGATCTTATCGTCAAGATCTTCATCACTGACCTTGCCTGCCGCACCGGGCATCATACCGACAAGATCTTTAAGTGAACCCATCTTCTTCATCTGAGCAAACTGGTCATAAAGGTCATCGAGGTTATAACCGCTGCCCATCATGCGTTCCATGGTCTTTCTAGCTTCTTCCTCATCGATGGAAGCCTGAGCCTTCTCGATAAGGCTTACCACGTCACCCATGCCGAGAATTCTGTCAGCCATACGCTGAGGATAGAACTTCTCGATAGCATCGACCTTTTCACCTGTACAGATGTATTTGATAGGCTTGTTTGTAAGCTTACGGATTGAAAGTGCAGCACCGCCTCTTGCATCACCGTCGAGCTTCGTCATGATGAAACCGTCCATGCCGATGTTCTGCTCGAAAAGCTGAGCCACATTTACAGCTTCCTGACCGATCATCGCGTCGACAACAAGAAGCTTCTCTGTAGGATTTACAGCAGCGGCGATGTCTCTGAGCTCTTCCATGAGCTCCTCGTCTGCAACTGTACGGCCTGCAGTATCAATGATGAGGTAATTGCAAAGCATATATCTCGCCTTGCCTTCACCGTCTTTTGCGATCTTAACAGCATCCTTCTCTTCAGGATCGATATAGCAGTCAACGCCGATCGAATCACTTAATACCTTGAGCTGCTGGGCAGCTGCAGGTCTGTGAACGTCGACAGATACGACCATAGGCTTCTTGCCGGACTCTTTTAAGAGTTTTGCAAGCTTTGCAGCTGTGGTGGTCTTACCTGCACCCTGGAGACCATAAAGGATGATTATATTGAATCCGGAATCAGAGACGTTGAGCTTGTCATCGCCTTCTTCTCCGCCTAAGAGTTCTGTCAAAGAATCTCTTACTATCTTTACTATCTGCTGACCGGGTGTGAAGGACTCCTGGATATCAGCGCCCTTGCACTTCTCGTTCATCTCGGCAACGAATTCCTTAACTACGCTGTAGTTAACGTCTGCTTCAAGGAGAGCCATGCGGATCTCTCGCATCATCTCCTTGAGGTCGCTCTCGCTTACGCGAGCCTTGCCGCGCATCTTTGAGGTTATATTCTGAAGTTTTTCAGATAAGCTCTCAAACACTTTCTTACATTTCCTCTATCAATTCTTCAAGCTCTTTGGCAGCCTTTGCGGAATCTCCGCTGTTGATATGTGCCAATGCCTGCTTTGCTCTTGCCTGTTGTTTCTCGAAAAGCGCGAGAAGTCCCAACTTCTCCTCATACTCTTCAAGCTGCTTTTCCGCCCTCTTGACCGTGTCATGAACACCCTGTCTCGAGATGCCCTCTGCTTCAGCGATCTCTGCCAATGTAAGATCATCGTTATAGTAGCTTTCACAGGTGCGTCTCATCTTGGGCGTAAGAAGGTTGCCGTAGAAATCGAGCAAAAGGTCTGTTCTAACTGACTTTTCACGCATTTAAAGACACGCCTCCTAATAAACGCTCGCACATAATAACAAAGCGCAAGGGGTGTGTCAAGTATTTTTACTTGTCAGGATCTTATGACTTTACCCACCAGTAGCAAAAAGCCTGGGTCCTTGCAGCAAATGCCGTGGAGGTCTTCAGCATCTCACTTACCTCATCCTTGGTATACCAGCGTGCTTCTATCTCTTCCTCGTCTGATGTGCTTGGAGCGAACTCCCCTTCTGCTTTACCAAGAACACAGCAGCTCTTCTCATTGGTGATACCGACGCCCGAAAAGCTCATCGGCAGGACTTCATCAATCGATACAAGCTTTAAGCCTGTCTCTTCCCAGAGCTCTCTTGCAGCAGCAACATCAGGAGTCTCACCTTCATCTATAAGGCCTGCCGGGAAGTTATAGGCAAAACCCCCGACCGCCATCCTGTATTCCTTATTAAGCAGGATCTTGCTGCCGTCCGAATTGGTGATAATGAGGACTACAGCATCACACTTCTCTCTGGCGATATCTTCAAGGCTGTTGATATTCTTATCTCTTGAGACCATCTCGTAGATCTTCTTATTGCCAAGGCTGGTCTCATATTCCGCATTGTAAGATGTGATAAAACGTCCTTCGTGGACTTTCTTGATTCCTATAAACTTCATTTCTTGCCCTTCTTTGTATCTTTTCCCATTCTTCTCCTGATCACATCCTCTTTGGCTACGGAGTAACCGAAGAATCCGAGCTTCTCGCCTAAGAGATAATACTCTCCGTGGTTATAAGCAACAAGCTTGGCGTTTTCGAGACAGAGCTTGCCATTCTCATCGAGAAGATATGAATCAGCAGTAACGCTCTTTATCTCACCTATGAACATGTCATGTGATCCTAACTCTGTAACGCTCTTAACTACGCAGGAGATCGATACAGGTGCTTCCTTGATGGCATAAGCATGCTCAAGACCTGCTGCCTTGACCGGAGTAAGCGAACATGAAGCGAACTTATCTTCCTTCTCACCGCCTCTTACGCCGCAGTAATCGCAGGCTTTGCAAAGAGACTTGGAAACGAGATTTACTACGAACTCGCCTGTCTCTGAGATCAGCTTATGTGAATATCTGTTTTTACGTATGCTTACAGATATCATGGGCGGTTCAGAATTGACCGTGCCTGCCCATGCAGCAGTCATGATGTTTGGACGTCCGTCAAGTCCGGCTGATGAGATCATAACAACAGGGACGGGATTTAAGATTGTCGATACCCCGACCTCTATCTTATCGTGTTTTGCCATAGGTTAAACCTCCTTGGAAATAAGCGGTGTTACCGCCGTAAAGCTCTCATGAAGGAGCAGATAGTCTTTTATATCGATACCGGCGGAATATCCGACGATGCTGCCGTCCTTACCGATTACACGGTGACATGGGACAATAACTGCAACAGGATTATCCGAGCATGCCGCACCAACTGCCCTGGTTATCTTTCTTGCTTCGGCAAGCTGGCCGTCAGTAAGCATGAGAGCTATATCCTCATAACTTGCAGTGCCGCCGTATGGTATGGAATAAAGAGCATTCCAGACCTTTTTCTGGAACAAAGTGCCCTGATTGAACCTTACATTGATATCAAACCATGCCCTGTTGCTGTCGAAATATTCCCTTAATTCCACATAAGCTTTGGCAAGCTCATCCGGAAGGTACTGAAGCTGTTCAGATTCGAGATTGTATCTGCCGTCATCATTTCGCGCAAGTCCACCACCGGCATCAAGAAGGCCAAGCGCTCCTGCAATGTTAAGCGCGAACGGTTCTTCGATCTGCTGGCCGTAATGGAACAGCTTTACGGAATCGATGAAATCCTCTCCTCCTGATACCATTGCAACGCCTCTTTCAAACGGAACAAAGACGATATTGTACTTTGGATATTCATACGAGAGCATCGCGAAAAGTCCGGCATCTTCAAATCCGTTCTTAAGCCTTACCTCATCTCTTAACACAGCTTCCTGATTAAAGCCGGCTCCCATAAGGATACGCTCAAGGCCTTCATTGCCGTGATTACAGATAACAGTAACCTTATGATAGTACTCTTCGAGGAAGCAGTATCTTAATACTTCATCAACGATACCGCTCTGTGTATCTGCATTCGCGTCACTGGTAAAAACAAAATCGATATGTGCCCTGCAGTTCTTTCTGTCCGGTCTGAAAAGCTTTATCAAGGCATAGATGACATCGTCCTTAGAGGCAAGCATAGCTTCACCCTGACTTCCCGAACCCAACGCTCTGATATCATTTTCGATGAGCTTTATGGTTCCCTCCATCAGGCCGCGCCTGCGAAGTTCTGAACTGTCAGATATGTGAAGCTTGCGAAGAACGATTTTGTCAGCCATAGCATTTCTCCGGATCGAAATCATCATTCCGCCGCACGTGATCGGCCATATACTCGTTTGTACTTGCGTATAACTTACTGTCAAAGGACTCAGGGCAATATACCGCATTATCCATGACCTGTCTGAAGTCTGATGTCATGTGTCCGAAAAGCTTATCACCGGACACCAGATCCCATACTGCCTCATTTCTCGTAAGCGGCATGAATCCCGTCATGTCCTCAAGCCTGTAGATAAGAAGCAGAGCATCAGGATCATAAGAGATAAACGCTGCAAACTCAGCAGCAAAATCAGTATTAATGGACTCCTTTGCTACACATAATGAATAGGTGCTTAAGTAAGGGATTCCCGGATTGGTTACATCTTTACAGGGAAGGTGCAGGAAATAAAGCTTCTCTCCGTAATAATCTGACCAACCCTTGATATTGGCGGAAGAATCGACCCAGAGAGCCGCTTTTCTCGAATAGACGGGATCTGCACCGCTATAGAGATCCTGTGAAAGTCCTGATGAATACAGGTCTCTTACATAAGATATGGAGCTGTTTACTATATGCCTGGAGGCTTCCTTATCCTTTGAATACTCGGCATTAACCATATATGAGGTCTGTTTATCATTATTAAATGCGGAACTCAGATAAGGGACAAGCTCATAACCGGATGCCAGAGGGGTGCATGAGTATTCCTTCTTAATGCTCTTCAGATACTTCTTGAGTTCTTCTGTGGTATTCCTTGTCTGAAGCTTTCCTATCTTTGAAGGAATGAACTCAGGATTGCCGATAAGGACCTGCGCAGAACAATAATGCGGAATCCCATAGAACACGCCTTCATCAGAATCGGCAATAAGTGCATCAGAATATATCTGCTGGACATTAAGATACTTGTTGTCAGATACCGAATCATTAAGCGAAGCAGTGAACCCTGCTTTCCAGGCAGATTCACTGTCCTGTGACAGGAATAGATCCGGCATTTCATTTGAAGCCTTCCAGTTCCTGATAGTCTCAAGATTAGCGCCTGTATTGCCTGAACCGATATTGGTGACCACATAATTGGTGGCAACATTTGACAAAAAGGCTGTATCTATCGTAAGACCGGTCTCAGTGCTGTCCCAAAGGCCGTTATTTTTGCTGTACATCATGGCAACAAGACACTGTATAGTAAGTTCGGAATAAGGAAGCGCGACCTTCAGCTGACGGATCTCGCTTTCAGAACCTGCACTTGAAGTCTCACCTGCAGATTCAGAAAGATCGGTATTCGCTGTGTCGGAACTTATCGAAGGAAACATGTCGTCGCCTTTATTGCAGGCCGTGAATACAGTGCAGGACAAAGCCATGCACAGTACTATGCTGATCAATCTTTTAAATGTAGCTGACGCTTTCATCTGAATGGATCCTCCGACAAGCTAATTATATCATTCTTATGCGGAATCCTTGCCTTTCTTTCACTTGACACTTATCATGCAAATAGGTATATTTTTATGGCACGCCAAAGTGGCTCAGGGGTAGAGCAATTCACTCGTAATGAATAGGTCGCGGGTTCGATTCCCGCCTTTGGCTCCAACAATTATCCCGCGCACTTTGTGCGCGTTTTTTTATTTTCGATATATATGAAATAACTGAACCGGTCATCTTTATATACCCGGATTATTTTATTAAAATATATTTAATCATCATGTAGGCAGAAACAGGAGCCATCCGATTTATGAAAGAATATATCAAGTTGATCAGGGTCAAGCATTATATAAAGAATTTCTTGATCTTTGCTGCGCTCCTATTCAGTGGCCAGGTCTTCATTTTAGAGAAACTTAAAGACTGTGTGATCGGCTTTGCCGCTTTTTGCTTTTTATCTTCGGTAATCTATATTTTCAATGATATAAAAGACAAGGATAAAGATGCACTTCATCCAAAAAAGAAGACGAGACCTATAGCAAGCGGGAAAATATCTGTAAGGTCTGCTGTCATAACAGCCGTAATACTTCTTATTGCTGCCGGTATATGCTTCAGCTTCATCTACAACATATGGGCGCTTATTCTCTTTGCTCTTTATGCTGTGATCAATATCGCCTACAGTTCAGGACTTAAGAACATACCGCTTGTCGATGTTACACTCTTAGTATCCGGGTTTCTTATAAGGGTCCTCTTTGGTGCAGCAGTCACCGGCATAGAAGTATCCGGCTGGCTCTATCTTACCGTCATCACGTTCTCATTCTTCATGGCTTTTGGCAAACGCCGCAACGAACTTAAGATAGAATGCTCCGGTGATACAAGAGCCGTTCTCAAGGGATACAGTCTGGGGTTCCTTGATAAGAGCATGTATCTTTGTCTTGCAATGGCCAATACTTTTTATGCCTTATGGACAATGGACAGCTCAACAACCGAGCACTATGGAACAAACAAAGCACTGTTTACAGTACCAATCGTGCTGCTGATAACACTTAAATACAGCCTGGATATTGAAAAGGAGAACTCTGATGGGGATCCGACAGATGTCCTGTTCCACGACAAGGCACTGTTATTCCTTTGTCTTATCTATGCAGTATTATTGTTCTCGCTGCTTTATTTTGACAGAATAAAGATCTTCCTTGGCATTTGATCAGATCGGGTACTTCTCTATAGCGAACTGCAACATTTGAATGACCGAAGGAATATTACGGATCAATAAACATATTCCTAAGAAAACTGATGCACCAACAAATACGAAGCGTGTCTTCAGCCTGTCTTCCGTGACCTTGAACAATTTGAATATAAGGACCAGGAATGGCCATCCGAAATAAAGCGAATATAGAATCAATCCGTTTTCTTTTGTTCCCCAACCAACGAGCATCAAAACAACAGAAGAAAGACATATCCATCCGAATGATATTTTCGACAGTTTATCCTTTCTGGTGACAGCAAAACCTGAAACAGCAACCACAAGGATGATTATGCCGGCAACATTAACTGATTGGACATTCATAAGCTGCCACGAAGGATATCCGTTTCCATAAAACTCTGAACTTGCAGGCGCGAAAAGAATGCTTCCGGCCAGATTGATATATTGTAATCCCCTCTCTGCCAAGCTAACTGATCCACCGGCAAATTCTGAATAACTACTTATACTCTTCCCAAGATTGATAAAAACATCGGTCCTTCCAAATGCAAAACACAATAGCAAAAAATCAGAAGCAAATAAGAGGATCCTCTTGAAATATGACCTTAAGGATCTATCCTCTGTCTTACCTGGCCAAAGAATAAAGGGAACCAGCGCACCGCTTATGATCATAGATCCGCACGCGGCATATGAACAAAAAACAGTTTTATCCTTTTCGGATTTAAACATATAGATCGTCAGCACCAGCCAGAAAGTAGCGACAATATATTGTTCCATCATTACAGAAAACAGCATGAAGGGATATGTAAACGAAGATACAACAACAAAACAAATCCTTTGTACAGGATTAAGTTCCATCATTACCGCGATCATAAAAGCTGTGAATATCAGCAAAGCAATCTGAGATAACTGAAGGAACAACGCTTCTGAAAAGACCGGAAAGATAAAGCTTAAAAGATTTCCTATCAGACCCGGAATTCCCATCAGCGGAGCAGCAAAGACTGCAAACAACGGTTGACGGAAATCATTCTCCATATGGCTTATAACATTGTAAGCATTGTTAGAGACTAATGATAAAGAGTCGCTGGTGTAAATAACATCAAACGGGTGTTCAGTCCCGTAAAAAGCATTCGAGTGCGTGAAGCAGACAGTCACAAACACTGCAAAAACCGCAAACAGGACAGCATAAACAATATACTCAGCTTTAGTAACTGCTGAAGATCTGACAATGCTTTTTATAACACGGGTAAAGGACTCCCAGAACAACAGATTACACACGAAAAGGAATGGAACAGATAAGACCATGCATACGATCCTGATAAATAACGAGTTATCCATTCCGATGAATCCGGTATTCTTAAAAACACAGAAAATATTATAACTGATACCTATAGAGCTTAATGCGGATATTATCTTCACACGTCTGCCGGCACGGGCAAAAAAAGATGAAAATGGCGGACAAATGAAAGATATTATAAGAACAAAAAGAAACGCAACAGGAACTGATATATAGAAATATCCCTGCCAGCCAAGATTACTAAAAAAGAAAAACAACGAGGATACAGGAATGAAAGCATTCCTGATAATGCTTTTCATAAGAGTATCAAGGGTTAATGATTTAACTTTACTAATCAGAAACGATGTCACTTTCTACCTCTGCCAACTGTTTTATTCAGAACATCAACAGTATCGTTAAGTTTCTTGATTGATTCATTAAGGCTCTTGACGTCTATATTGCTGATCTTCTGGACAGCTTCGGTCATTGCATCAGTATTATCTGTCAGAACCTTATCAACGTTTCCGATCATCTTGTTCATGCCGTCAAGTGACTTGTTTACTTCACCCATAAGAGTCGTAGCTTCATTAAGTGTGGTCTCGGCAGCAGACAGAGTACTGATCACCTTAGGGACAACAAATATGGCAGATACAACAAACACCAATGCTATGACAGCCATACAGACAGAAACGATGCCTGTTCTTGAGGCAGTCTTCTTTTCGAGTTTAACAAGCTCAGTCAAAAGATCATGGTCAGTATAGTCAGCGTACTTCCCGCCATTAATCTTGTTAACAGGAGCAGCTTTTTCAGATTCCTTAACGGTTTCAGAAGCTTCCTTTACAGGCTCAGCTGTCTTCACTGCTTCTTCTTTTGCCTCTATAATCTCAGTTTCTTCCATCTTATCCTCCTAAATAAACAGTTCACCTCCACCGCAGATGCAATGGAGGTGATAAAGATCCTTGGTATTAGTGGTGGAACAGTCTCATTCCTGTGAATGCCATTGCAATGCCGTACTTGTTGCATGTCATGATGACATGATCGTCACGGATGGAACCGCCGGGTTCTGCAATGTACTTAACACCACTCTTGTGAGCACGCTCAATGTTGTCGCCGAAGGGGAAGAATGCGTCAGAACCAAGAGCTACGTTATCGTTCTTGGCAAGCCATGCCTTCTTCTCTTCTCTTGTGAATACAGCAGGCTTTACCTTGAAGATATTCTGCCATGTTCCTTCTGCAAGTACATCCTCATACTCATCAGAGATGTAAACGTCGATAGCGTTGTCTCTGTCAGGTCTTCTGATATCGTCAACGAACTGGAGACCCAATACCTGAGGGCTCTGTCTGAGCCACCAGTTATCAGCCTTCTGACCTGCAAGTCTTGTGCAGTGGATTCTTGACTGCTGGCCTGCACCGATGCCGATTGCCTGACCGTCCTTAACGTAGCAAACAGAGTTAGACTGTGTGTACTTCAAAGTGATAAGAGAGATAAGAAGGTCGATCTTCTTGTCTTCAGGAATATCCTTAGTATCTGTTACTACATTATCAAGAAGTGCATGATTGATCTCGAACTCGTTTCTTCCCTGCTCGAAAGTAACGCCGAAGACATCCTTTGTCTCGATCGGAGCGGGCTTATAGGAAGGATCAATCTTAATAACGTTATATGTGCCCTTTCTCTTTGTCTTAAGGATCTCAAGAGCTTCAGGTGTGTAATCAGGAGCAATGATGCCGTCGGAAACTTCTCTTGCGAGCATTGTAGCTGTGATCGCATCGCATGTATCGGAAAGTGCTGTGAAGTCACCATAAGAAGACATTCTGTCAGCGCCTCTTGCTCTTGCATATGCGCATGCGATGGGAGATAACTCACCGAGATCGTCTACGAAGTAGATCTTAGCCTCTGTCTCGGAAAGGGGCTTACCTACAGCAGCACCTGCAGGTGAAACGTGCTTGAATGAAGTTGCTGCCGGAAGACCTGTTGCTTCCTTTAATTCCTTAACAAGCTGCCAGCCGTTGAACGCGTCCAAGAGGTTAATATAACCGGGCTTGCCGTTCAATACTGTGATAGGAAGCTCTGATCCGTCTTTCATGAAGATCCTGGAAGGCTTCTGGTTAGGGTTGCATCCGTACTTGAGTTGCATCTCGCTTGACATAAGTGTTCTCCTTTATACTCGTCTAATTACTTAACGTTCTTATTTACGATACGTGTCTCAGCTTCGCCTGTGGCGATGTCAATGTAGCGTACGAAAAGTGATACCTTGTTGTCTTCGTTAAGGCTGTTCCATACTTCGTTAGTGAAAGTATCGATATCACCCTTGAGCTCAACCTTCTCAGGCTCACCTTCAAAAGAAGGAAGCGGGCTGCCGTCACCCATGTATGTATGGATGAATCTTCCGATTCCTGCCTTGGGATTTGTATAAGTGAATGTGTGGCGCTCGCATGAAGCCGGATCACCGTCATCACTCTTGAGGATGGACATAGCGAAGTTATATCCGCCGTTCTCAACATGCATGATGCCTGAGATTCTGGGAGTATAGTTAGGAGCATCGTCCTCAAACTCTCTTCCTCTTAAGGACTGCTCGAAAGTCATCTGCTTGTCCATGAGTTCATAGATCGTATCTGTCTGGTCACCGTTAGTAACGATAGTCTTGTTGCCAAGAACTCTTACAGGTGAATAGATGATGAGGTGCGGATCAGTAAGAAGTGAGGGATCAAAAGCCTCTGTCTTGATTCCGTCTTCTGTAGCTGTGAATACTCTGTTTCTTGAGTTAACGCTTCTTCCCATAATGAAGTAAGCTGTAACTGCATACTTACCGTCATCGGACTTACCGATTACGATTCCTCTTCCGGGATAAGCATTCTCTTTTAAGATCTTGCCCAAGTTCTGTGTGATCATATGGCACCTCCAAAAATTAATAACTGATTTATCTAATATGGCAGATATTGTTCTCGATTACGACCTTGCCGTCAGCTATAAGTCTTATAGCCTGCGGAAGGATCTTCCACTCGCAGTTCTCCATTATCCTCTTCTGAAGGGACTCCGGAGTATCATCAGGAAGGACATCTATCGCCTTCTGCAAAAGGATAGGACCTTCATCGTAATTCTCATTTACAAAGTGGACTGTAGCACCGGATACCTTTACGCCCTTTGCAAGCGCAGCCTGATGAGGTCTTATGCCATACATGCCTGCACCGCAGAATGAAGGTATAAGAGCCGGATGGATATTGATAATACGGTTGGAATACTTTGAGACGACTTTTGGTCCCATCAAAGAAAGATATCCTGCAAGAACAATAAGTTCAGCGCCGGACTCTTCAACAGCGGCAAGGACTGCATCGTCCCAAGCTTCAATGGAATCATAATCCTTCTTTGACACTACAACGGACTTAATGCCGTTATTAGCAGCTCTTTCGAGAGCATATGCATCTTTTGAAGACGACAGTACGAGTACGATCTCGATATCCTTCAAGATACCATCCTTAGTATTGTCGATGATGGCCTGGAGATTAGTTCCTCCACCCGACACAAACACTGCAATCTTCATTTATAACGTCTCCTGTAAATCTTTATGATAGCCGGAAATATAATTATGTTGAGCGTGCTTTTCCGCACAAGCGAACTCCGTTCGCGCGGAGGACCCAAGCACGCGAGACATTAATTATATTTCACTTTATGAATTGATTCCTCATCATCCTCAGGCTTACCTGCGATGAAGTTGCCGTCGAAGCAAGCAGAGCATACGCCGCAGTCGATCGTGTTAAGAGATGCTCTCAAAGAATCAAGGCTGATATATGCAAGTGAATCAGCACCGATCATGTCACGGATCTCTTCGATAGTCTTTGTGCTTGCAGGAAGTTCTGTCTCAGATGAAGCATTAACTCCATAGCAGCAGCCGAACTTAACCGGAGGAGAAGCGAGTCTAACATGTACTTCAGAAGCTCCATTCTCGCGGAGGAATGAGATGATGTGCTTTGTTGTCGTACCTCTTACGAGAGAGTCGTCAACGATCGCGATCCTCTTACCCTTGATGGCTGTCTTAAGAGCAGCGAACTTCATTCTAACAGCGAGTTCTCTCTGCTGCTGTGTGCTCTTGATAAATGTTCTTCCGACATATCTGTTCTTCAAAAGACCGGCACCATACTGAACACCAAGTCCTGCAGCATAACCTTCTGCAGCGGCATTACCGGAGTCAGGTGCACCGATAACAAGATCAACGTCAGCAGGGCTCTCTTTTGCGAGTGCCATACCGACTCTGTATCTAGAATCGAAGATGGACATATTGTCGATAAGAGAGTCAGGTCTTGCGACATATACATATTCGAAAACGCATACCTTTGCGTCCTTCTTTTCGACGGATTCATCATACTTGATGGAGCTCATGCCGTCCTTGGAGATAGTGATGATCTCACCGGGCAGGAAGTCTCTTACGATCTCGCATCCGATTGCATCAAGAGCGCATGACTCTGAAGAGATATAGTACTTGTCACCGAGCTTACCAAGGATCAAAGGTCTCATTCCGTAAGGGTCTCTTACACCGATGAGCTTATCCTCTGTCATGAAGATCATTGAGTAAACGCCGTGGATCTCCTTCATTGTCTCGAGGATAGCGTGCTCGCAGTCTTCTGTTCTGATCCTGTTTCTCGAAAAGAGGGACAGGATGATCTCGGAATCTGTATTTGTCTGGAAGATAGCTCCCTGGTCCTTAAGACCGTCTCTGATCTTGTTAGCATTCATGATGACAGAATCAGAAGTAAGAGCGATATTGCCTACTCTGGACTTAATGGAAATAGGCTGGATGGCATCTGTACCGTTCTCTCTGGGAGAACCGCCTCTTGTATGGCCGATAGCGCAAGATCCGGCAAGAGCGGATAATGTAACCTCATCAAACACATCTGTTACAAGTCCTGACGCCTTATGAACAAGGAAAGAACCATCATCGTTAACTGCGATACCGCAGGATTCCTGACCTCTGTGCTGCAACGAGAAAATACCGTAATAAGTATCTCTGGTTACATCCTTCTTGCTCCCCTTGATGTCATAACATCCGAAAACTCCGCTCATGTGCCAATTAGCCGTCCTTTACTCAAATTGTTCTATGTTAATGAATAAATCCAATAACCTTAATTCATTTCAGCGATCTTCTGCTGAAGTCTTGCATCTCTTTCTTCAACTGATGCAGCGAGACTTGCCTTATAATCCTTGATCTTCTGCATAAGCTCAGGATCAGAGATGGCGAGCATCTGACATGCGAGGATCGCAGCATTTGAACCGCCATCGATAGCTACTGTAGCTACCGGAATACCTGTAGGCATCTGAACTGTTGCATAAAGAGCATCAACACCTGCAAGAGCACCACCCTTACAAGGAACTCCGATAACAGGAAGAGCAGTATTTGCAGCGAGAACACCACCTAAGTGAGCAGCTAAGCCTGCAGCAGCGATAATGACCTTAAAGCCTTCTGCTTCAGCGCCTCTTGCAAGTGCCATAGCCTTATCGGGGGTTCTGTGAGCTGAAGCAACTGTTGCCTTGAAGCCGACTCCGAACTTGTTCAGCATCTTGAAGCAACCTTCCATTACGGGGAAATCAGAATCGGAACCCATTACAACCAAAACTTTGCTGTCAGCCATATATAAAACCTGCCTTAAAAATATTTGACTTTACTCGTCGCCCTGCGCCCATTTAAGGCGTCCCATTACCCTGAAATAATCAGATGATTCCCAAGCATAAGGCTTCGGACAAAAGTCATTTCCGGGTCTCGTAGAAGTCTGTGAATAAGGAAAAACCCTCAGTTTATAGTCTACGCACTTGGAGCCGTCCCCGTCCATAATAAAATCGCATTGAATTATTACAGAATCAGGGTCAGTTAATGAGTAATTTCCACCAAAACAAAAGTTCGAGAGCGAATAGAAGATATAATGGCCGTTATACTTCTCGATCGGCTGGAGACGGTGCGGATGATGTCCGACAACGATATCAACGCCCAGATCTATTAATCCGTGTGCGACTTTCTTCTGCCATGCATTAGGCTCATATGCACCCTCCGAACCGAAGTGGCAGGAAGCGATGATGATAGCAGCTCCCTGGCTTCTCAATTCCTCGATAATGCCCTTTACCTTGTTCGCACCCGTATCATTGCCAAGACCGACCATGCCGATCTTGATACCCTTGGATGTCGTAAAAATAGCGCCTTTGGTCTCGTCACTCCACAGAATGCCCTTTTCATCAAGGTTCTTCCTGGTATCCTTAACGCCGGCTTCCCAGAAATCCATCATGTGGTTATTAGCGATATTTACCGCCTCAATACCGTTTGCCGTGAGCATCTCAAGATCTTCAGGCTTCATCCTGAAGATATAGGTGTTGTTCTTGTGTGTCGTCTGCTTCGTTACCGGATTCTCAAGGTTGATAAGAGTAAGATCATCCGACTTAAAGATATCTGCACAGTTCTTGAAGCAATAATTCTTATTCCCCTTTACTGTGGCATCAAACTTCTTATTGCCAGACCTGTAATCCTGGGTCAATGTGCAGTCACCGGTGAATGTGACCGTGACCTTACGGTCTTCAGGTGCGAGATACGGCGTCGGCGTTGGCGTAGGAGTCGATGTGGGTGTAGGCGTGGATGTGATCGCTGTAGATACAGTCTCAAGAACCATCGTAGTTGCAGCAGACTGCTCCACATCAGTATTGCCTGTAGTTGTGGGTATCGTAGTCTCATCCGTATCAGTCTTGTTGCAGGCAGCTATTGAAGCTGACATGACAAAGACAAGGATCAGGGATAAAAGCTTGTTAAACCTTCCACTTATAAAGGAATCCTTCACCTGAAGCGCAACCTTTCAAATAAATTAGAAATGCCGACAATCTGTCGGCATTATGATTATATCAATCTTTTATAAAATCAATACGACTTTTCGAGGAATTAGTAAAGCAAAAATGCGGTACCGAAAGGCTTGATGCCGATTCTCCTCGTGCCGCCTGTTATTCCGCCCAGAATGAACTGTTCTGACAGCGGATGGATCGTACCGTCATCAGGCGCCGGGACACACTCATAACTGCCATAACGCTCAGTAACATCAAGGTATATAGGCTTATCGGACCTGTTCATAACAAATACGACCGCCTTGCTTCCTGTTGCCTCTTTGCCAAATGCATCACGGCCTTCTTTAAGATATCTGACAAAGGAGAATGTGCCGCCGCTGGCATACAAAGTCTTATAGTATCCTGTACGAAGGCATTCATTATCCGTTCTGATCCTTGCAATACGCCTGAAATAGCCGAGTGCGTCCTGCTGCTTCTTATCAAGCCGGTTCCAGGGATATGTCCTTCTGTTGAAAGGATCCTTATATCCTTCCATCAGTACTTCATCACCGTAATAGATGCAGGATGCACCTATATAACATGTCTGGAACGCGAATGCCATCCTGGCAAGCGCTGAGACGATATCATAATACTGTGCTTCTACCTTGAAATGACGCTGAATATCCCTGTCATCAATATCATCAGGCCTTGAAAGCATTGTCATTATCCTCGGAACATCATGCGAAGACACAAGGTTCATCATCGCATAATACGCTTCCGAAGGATAACGCTCACGGAAACCTTCGAACCTCGTATCTGCAATATCCGCATCGATATATCCGCAGAGGAAATCAAGGATAATGTGTCTGAATGTATAACCCATAACGGAATCATGGGTATTTCCGAGCATAAAGTCACGGTAGGAACCATAGCTGCACTTATTGGAAGCATCTTCCCAGACTTCGCCGATAACTGCGCCCTCACCGCCTGTCTTCTCTTTGACAGTTGCTCTCATTTGTCTGATAAAGCTGTCGGGAAGTTCGTCAGATACGTCGAGCCTGAATCCCGAAGCACCTCTTGATGTCCAGGTATCGATTACTCCTTCCTTACCGAAAATGAAGTTCCTGTAGGACAGATCATCTTCATTGATATTGGGGAGATCGGGAAATCCCCACCAAGACTCATAGCCGACAGAGCCGTCTTCATTGCGGAAGAAGTTATACCACGAACGGTAACGGCTCTCTTTGCCTTCATTAAATGCTTTATAAGCACCTGTTCCGTCGTATCTGTCAAACTTGTTGAAGTATCTTGAATCTGCTCCTGTATGGCTGAAGACACCGTCAAGGATCAGTTTTATCCCTTTCTTGCTGCACGCATCCTGAAGGCTCAGGAAAGCCTCAGTGCCGCCAAGTATGGGATCGACATTAAGATAATCCGCCGTATCATACCTGTGTGATGACCTGGCTTCAAAGATCGGATTCAGATAGATAACATTGATTCCGAGCTCTTTTATATAATCAAGCTTTTCTTCAATTCCCTTGAGGCTTCCGCCATAGAAATCGCATGCAAGGTATCCGGTCTCGGGCTTTCCCTTGGTATCAACGTCCTCATTCCAGTCTTTATGGTAGATGCGTTCCTTCCTGTCATCTGTATTGATCATCTTCTCATAATCGAATGAGGCATCCCTGGCAAATCTGTCCGGGAAGATCTGATACATCATGGCACCCTTAAGGAAGTCAGGTGTCTTGAAATCCTTGTTATAGACCGTTATCTGGAAGGCAAAAGGATATTTATCCTCATTGGCACCGACTCTTGGAGGCTCATTATAAAGCGTTCCCTCACCGTCGGGCTTATCCATTCCTGCACCGTAATAGAGCGTCAGGACCGTTCCCTGACCATCATTGCCGTTATCACCATTGCTTCTGAACTCTTCAGGAAGATCTTTTAAGTCACCTGGGCAGTTGAATCTGAACCAGTAGAAGAGGATCGAAGGCTCGGAAGGCAGCATAAGATTGACGCGGTATCTGCCGGATCCCGTAACGGAATACATAGGTTCTTCGTGATAAGAGAAATTATAGAGTCCATATGTATAACAGAAAGTAACGTTTGAAGCTTCCTTATAGGTATCGAAAAATATATCGACCGTGGAAGCCGCAGGTCTCGCGCCAAACGGTTCTCTGTACTCAGGAAGGCGCGATGCATGAATGCACCGCGCCCTTTCATTTACTTTATGTGATTTGTTCTGAGTGTTCTCAGAATTCATCAATCCTTCTTCTCCTTAACTTCAGGCTTCTTTTCTTCTGCCTTGGCAGGCGCAGCCTTAGAGGGCTTCTTTGCTGCAGTTTTCTTTGCAGCGGTCTTCTTTGCGGGTGCCTTCTTGGCAGCAGGCTTCTTCTCAGAAGCTTTCTTCTCGGCAGGCTTTTCAGCCTTAGCCGGAGCTTCCTTTTTCGCTTCCTTTACAGGAGCCTTCTCAGGAGCCGGTTCAATTCTGGGAATACCTGTGATCAGGGAATAAAGGCCTGCATACTCGCCTGCACTCTTCTTCCATGAATAGTCACCCTTCATGCCTGCCTCGATGATCTTAGCCCATACATCCGGATGATGACGGTAAATGTCAGCAGCATACTTTGTAACAAAAAGGAATTCATGCGCATTGATATTTGCAAATGAGAATCCGTTACCTTCACCGGTATATTCATTATAAGGTGTAACCGTATCCTTAAGACCGCCCGTCTCTCTTACTACAGGGACTGAACCATATGCCATGGAGCAAAGCTGTGAAAGACCGCAAGGTTCAAAGATGCTGGGCATAAGGAAGATATCGGAAGCTGCATAGATCGTATGAGCAAGTCCGCTGTCGAAATCGATGCATGCACACATCTTGCCGGGGTTACGGTTAGCGATATCAACAAGTGCTCTCTCATAATAAGGATCACCTGTTCCGAGGATTACAACCTGCATACCGTCGTATAGCATCTCTTCGAGCACATAGAGCAGGAGATCCAAGCCCTTCTGGTCTACAAGTCTTGAGATCATGGCACAAAGAGGAGCGCCGGGATTGACATCAAGATTAAGCTGTTCCTGCAAGGACTTCTTGCATGCAGCCTTACCTTCCTTGTAGTTCTTGATGCTGTATTTCATCGGGATCTTGTCGTCCTTTGAAGGATCGTACTCAAGATCATTCATACCGTTGATGATGCCGGATACCTTGTAAGCATACTTCTGCAAGGTGTAATTGAGACCTTCACCATAGTAGTCGGTCATGATCTCATATGCATATGTCGGAGATACCGTAGTAACTGAATTGGAGAATACGATACCTGCCTTCATGAAGTTGATAGCTTTATCCTTGATGCAGAAATCCTCTCTAAGGTAATCATCAGGAAGATCGAGCATCTCCCTTACCACATCGATGGAATGAACACCCTGATACTTGAGGTTATGGATCGTATATACCGTCTGCACATTGGTGTGATAACCATGCTTCTTGAAGTGGCAGTCAAGGAGCATCGGCATCATACCGGTCTGCCAGTCATTGCAGTGAAGGACATTAGGCTCGAAGTTCATGAAATCACCCATGAAATCAAGTACTGCCCTCTGATAGAAGCAATAACGCTCGATATCGAAAACATAATCAACATAGATCTGATCGAAGTTGAAATAATATTCGTTATCGATGAAGTAGAAAACAACTCCGTTTACTTCCAAAGAGAAAAGGCCCGCATAAAGTGAGCGCCAGCCCATGTGAACCATCTTCCATCCGAGGAACTGAAGCTTATCGCTGTACTTCACCTTGATCTTCTTGTAGAGCGGAATGATAACACGGGCATCAACACCCTGCTTGTTAAGCTCTACAGGCAGGCTTCCTACAACGTCAGCAAGACCGCCGACTTTAACGAACGGACTGCACTCAGACGAAGCGAATAATACTTTGATGTTTTTTTCCATAATCAGATACCTGCTCCTTTTCCTATAACGATAGGATAGTCGGGATGTCCGACAAGTCTTACGCCCGGTCTTACGAAAGCGTTCTTATCAAGGATTACATTCTCAAGATGGCAGTTCTCGGAGATGTGAACATCCTGCATGATAACGCAATTCTTGACTGTTGTATTCTTAGCGATCGTAACACTTCTGAAAATGACAGAACCTTCAACCTTGCCATAAATACGGCAGCCGTCTGATACGATTGAATCGCTCATCTCGGCGTTGTCGAAGTAAAGTGTCGGAGCCTCGTCCTTGACCTTTGTGTAGATAGGCTTTCCGCTCCAGAACAGGTCATTTCTGACTGACTCAGTAAGAAGTGACATTGAAGCATTGAAGTAAGCCTGTACACTGTTGATCCTGAGAACAACTCCGGAATACTCATAGCCGTGAACCTTGAATTCATCGAACATCTTTACGATCGAATGGATTCCGAAGTGGCTTTGGCCGTGTGCCATCTGGCGGGCAAGGATATCGATAAGGAGATCTCTTCTGAGGCAAAGGATTCCAAGTGAGCACTTGGAAGATGTAGCCTTTGCAGGATTGTAGAGCATGTCTCTTACAAATCCGTCTTCATCGATATCAAGAATATATGAAGGGTTGCCGTACTTTGTACCATCGCGGTTATACATTACGGAAATATCAGCACCTGACTCCTCATGTGACTTGATGAAAGAATCGAAAGTCGTATTGAGGATGACATTAGCGCCTGCAACGATAACATAAGGCGTTCTGGACTGTCTTAAGAAATCGATAACGCCGGTAAGCTCCTCATCTGAACTGATATTCGTAGCTTCAGAGTTTACATAAGGCGGCAGGATATGAAGACCGTCATTCTTTCTGTCTAATGACCATGCACCGCCTGTTCCTGTGTGGTCCATCAAAGACTTGTACTTGTTGTAAGTAAGAAGTCCGACGTTCTTGACGCCTGAATTAACCATGTTGGAGAGCATGAAGTCAATTATTCTGTATCTTCCGCCAAAAGGCATAGCGGAAAGCGCGCGGGGATTGGAGAGCTCACCCAGAGATATCTTTTTGTTGTCGGCCAGGATAAGGCCCATCGCATTGTTAAACATATGTCTTAATCTCCTTTACCTCATGCTCTTGAAGCTTTCTCAATGATCTTCTGATCATCAGGAACTTCCAGATCGGAATCGATCATGCTGTTAGCCGGAATGACTGCACCGTCCTTTATCGTAAGTCCGCGCTCGAAAACGCAGATTCCTTCAGAACAGATCTTATGGTTCGTGTAAGGTCCTTCACCTTCAATAAAGCTTCCGGCCTGAACATTTTTGCCGATTACAGTTCCCTGATCGATTACACAACGCTCGATGTGTGCGCCTTCCTTAACGACTACGCCCGGCATTAGAACACAGTCCTTTACGATAGCGCCCTTCTCTACGATTACTGATTCTGAGAGAACGGAATGCTCGACATCACCAAAGATACGGCATCCGTCTGTAAGAGCTGAATTCTTTACCTTAGCTCCTGAACCGATAAAGTGTGAAGGCTTAACAGGGTTTCTGGAGAAGATCTTCCAGGATCTGTCAACGAGATTGATCTCTTCAGGCTTATCAAGGATATCCATGTTGGTCTCCCAGAGAGATGAGATCGTTCCTACATCCTTCCAATAACCCGAGAACCTGTAAGCGCAGAGTTTCTTGCCCTGAGCAAGAAGGTTAGGAACGATGTTCTTACCGAAGTCGTTGTTGGAATTGGGATTTGCTTCATCCTCGATCAAAGCCTGTCTTAAAACGCTCCATGTAAAGATGTAAACACCCATAGAAGCAAGATTGCTCTTAGGATTAGCGGGCTTTTCCTCGAATTCCTCGATAACATCATCTTCCTTGGTGTTAAGGATACCGAATCTGGGAGCTTCTTCCCACGGTACCTCATATACTGCGATTGTTGCATCTGCACCCTTCTCGATGTGAGCTTTAAGCATGGCTGCATAATCCATCTTGTAGATATGGTCACCTGAAAGGATAACAACATATTCAGGATCGTTATCATCGATAAAGCTCATATTCTGATAGATAGCGTTTGCTGTTCCCTTATACCAGTCAGAACCGGAATTGCTCTGGAAAGGCGGAAGGATATAAGCACCCGCATTATTTCTGTCGAGGTCCCAAGGGTGACCGTTACCGACGTATGTGTTAAGAGCCAAAGGCTGATACTGAGTGAGAACACCGACGATCTCTATTCCTGAGTTAACGCAATTAGAGAGCGGGAAATCGATGATCCTGTAACGGCTGCCGAAAGGCACTGCAGGCTTTGCTACCGTCTTGGTCAGAACACCCAGTCTGCTTCCCTGGCCACCTGCGAGTATCATCGCAACGACTTCAGTTCTTGACATAATGAACTACCTCCGTATATGAGCTTATTTTGTTTTCTTTGCTTTAGTGTCAGCCTTCTTTGAAGGTGCGGCTTTCTTTGCTGCAGTCTTCTTGGCAGGCTTATTCTCTTCTGCTTTTACAGCCTTCTTGGCAGCTGTAGTCTTCTTAGCTGCGGGTTTCTTAGCAGAAGCTTTCTTCGTATCTGCCTTGGAAGCCTTCTTGGCTCTCTTCTTAACAGGATCTTTCACCTTCATGAAATAGATTCCTGCAAGAGGCGGCAGATTGATCTTTACCTTGTAGGGCTTGCCATTCAAAGGCTCATCGATTGCTTCAAAGCAGCCGTTGGCATCTGTGGCAGTGGGATAGCCGGAACCACCGTGACACATATCGTCAGTGTTGAAGACGATCTTATATGTTCCGAGCTCGTAAACCGGCATCTCATATCCTTCAAGGGGTTGTGGAACCATGTTAAGAGCAACGTAGATATCGTTTCTCTTGGGATCCGGACAGGATCTCTTGTATACGAAAACATTGTTCTTGGTATCATCAGCTGCTATCCATTCGAAGCCGGCCCATGTGTGGTCATCTTCCCACATCTGAGGATTCTCGATATAGAACTTGTTAAGCTCGCTGTTGAAGTTCTGCAAGAGACGGTGTGACTCATAATCGAGCAGGAACCACTCGAGCTGTTCATAGAAACGCCACTCGATGAACTGGCCGAACTCTGCACCCATGAAATTGAGCTTTCCGCCCGGATGGCTGATCTGATACATCATCATCGTACGAAGAGATGCAAACTTTCTCCAGATATCACCCGGCATCTTGTCGATCAGGGAATGCTTGCCATGAACGACTTCATCGTGTGAAAGGCTGAGGATATAGTTCTCAGAAAATGCATACATCATGGAGAAACAGAATTCATCATGATGCCATGCACGTGCATATGAGTCAGTGGAGAAATAATCCAGAGTATCGTGCATCCATCCCATGTTCCACTTGTGTGTGAAGCCCAGACCACCGTACTCTACAGGATGAGAAACTTTAGGCCATGCAGTGGATTCTTCTGCGATGAGCATTGCATGAGGGTAATTCTTGCGGATGGTCGAATTAAGCTTCTTGAAGAAGTCGATAGCTTCAAGGTTCTCATTGCCTCCGAACTTGTTCGGGATATACTGCTGTCTTCCGTAATCCCTGTAAAGCATTGATGAAACAGCATCCACACGTATACCGTCAAGATGGAACTCATCGATCCAGAAAACAGCATTTGAGATCAGGAATGACAATACTTCGTTCTTGGAATAATCGAAAACATAAGTGCCCCACTCCCTGTGCTCGCCGATCCTGGGATCTGAATACTCATAGCAAGGTGTGCCATCAAATCTTACAAGGCCTTCCATGTTCTTCGGGAAGTGTGCCGGAACCCAGTCAAGGATAACGGAGATTCCGTTCTGGTGAAGGACATCGACCATAAACTTAAAGTCAGCAGGTGTGCCGAATCTTGAAGTAACGGCATAGTAGCCTGTTACCTGATAACCCCATGAATCATCGAGAGGATGCTCCATGATAGGCATGAGCTCGATATGCGTGTAATGCATCTTCTTGCAGTAATCGGCAAGGTCTATAGCCAATTCCCTGTATGTGAAGAAGTTGCCGTCCGGATGTCTTCTCCATGAACCCAGATGGATCTCATAGATATTGATCGGCTTAGGTGCCAAAGCATCAGTACGGTTCTTTACGAACTCATCATCATTCCAGATATAATCGTCCGGATCATAGATGATCGATGCGTTATTAGGTCTGGTCTCGAAATGCCTTGCAAAGGGATCGCCCTTCTCATATATCCTGTTGTCAGCACCAATGACTCTGTACTTATAACGGTCCCACTGTCTGGCTTCAGGAACTTTCTGCTCCCAGATGCCTGTCTTTCCAAGCATGAACATCTGGCAGTCGTTGGGATCCCAATCATTGAAATCGCCCATAACGCTGACCATTCTTGCATTAGGAGCCCATACGCGGAATATAAAGCCCTTCCCGTTCTCGTCCTCATAAGGATGAGCGCCGAGGAACTTATAGCTCATATAGTTCTCGCCTTTATTAAACAGATAAGCAGCATCCATAAATGTTGCCTTACCTCCATTCTTTCACTGCGTTTACCCGAAAAACGCACGTCAAAATCCAGGGGCAGCACCCCTTAATAACAGATATTATAAACTAAATTAGATGAAATACCAACCGAAAATACAAAAAAATCAAAAATTTTGCCCTCTGTTTTGTGCAAAATTACATAAAGCCGTCTATCAGAAAGAACAGCCGGCAGAATTAATTACCGCGGCCGACTCTATGAGCTCTCTTTTCCTCGTACATAACAGTGTCGGCTTCTTTAAGACACATCTCAAAGACCTTATGCGGATCGGCTTCTGTCTTTTCAGGGAACTTAATAAAAGATCCGGTACTTGCAGAAACACTGTACTGCTTATCATCGAGCATTACTTTTTGCCTGATAACGCTTCTGACCCTTTCAACATAATCAGCCGCCATATCAGCATCATAGTTCTTGGCAAGCACCACGAACTCATCGCCGCCGGAACGTGCACAGACTTCATTTCCGGTAGATGCCTGAAGCATTGCATAAGCAATAGTCTTAAGGCCATAGTCACCTTCATTGTGACCATATTTATCATTAATTACCTTAAGATCATCCATATCGAAAATAATAACCGCCAGACCTGTTCTGTTCTCAATACATTCATCCAGGTATTCTTTAAAGAACTCCTCAAGACCGCGGCGGTTATAAAGTTCTGTAAGCATGTCTCTGTTATAAAGATATCCGAGCCTGTTAACCGACTGCTCAAGATCAAGAAGAATACGTCTTGTATCAAGGATAACTCCAAGATCAACAAACCATGACTGAATAGCCTTCTGTTCCCTGTTGTCAATATCAGGATTCGTAATAAGGTAACCCATATAATACTGGAGATGGTGAAGCGCAAAGATATAATAAGGATTAGGGTCTTCAAGCATATCTCTTGGAAGGATATCCTTCTTCCTGAATGTCTGAACCTGGACATCCTCTTTACCGCCATTCCTAAAGCCGGATACCACCGTCATCTCCTCGTCAGTAATATGGAAATCTTCATCAACAACACGTTTTTTGTCCCATCCGGGAGCAAGACAGAGCAACATATCTTTAAAACCTGTATCTGTTTTGGCATTATCGCTAATCGCCTTAAAACATTCTTCAAGGGTATTTGCAGCAGATACGGTCAGCATGAGATTTGTTGTTGACTGGGCAACAGCAGTAGCATTCTCAATACTCTTCAGATATATGCTCCTGAAATCTTCAATGTTATCAACGTTCTTTTCAACGCATCCACAAGACTGGTTGCAGAACAGTTCACCCGTTAAAAGAATGTCTTCATCAAACTTTTCACCTTCTATCATGCGGAGCATAGTAACGATAGCTTGGTAACCCATGTCATAGAAAGGCTGCATAGCTGTTGTTACTGTAGGAAATCCGCTGATCGATTCTGCAACGCGATCAAATCCCGTTACGATAAGATCCTCGGGTACCCTGATCCCTCTGGCCTTGCAGGCTCTTATAAGTCCGATCGCCGAGTAATCATTGACACAAACTACAGCATCGGGAAGCTTTTTGCCGCGCTTTTTACATACATCCATAATGTAGTCGAGAGCAGGCTCACCACAGTCGTACCACATGCTGCCTTCATATACTTTTTCCTCGTCATAAGGAATACCATGTGATTCGAGAACACTCTTATATGCATTGAAGCGGTCTATCGAGAATCTGTGAATTACAGCATTCTGATCACCTGCAATATGGAAAATATCCTTACAGCAATGATGATCTATTACATGCTCAACCAGCTTAGCAAATGTGCTGAAATCATTGCATCTGACATTTAAATGCTCATCATCCTTGCCGCCGATGTTGATCACGGGAATATCATATTCTGATAAGATCTTCTTCAAATGGTCTTTGATGACCTGGCTGAAATAGGTACTGATCTTGATAACTCCATCAAAATCATTCAGGTCAGGAATATCAAATGATACTTTGTCACCCTCATCATACTTGGAGAACTCAGCATAGTTCTTGCTGCTGTATGAATCACCGAAGCTTGCGAAGAAGATCAGCTTGACGCCGTATTCTTTTGCAGCAGCAATCAGGCCCTTCTGCATCATGCCGGACATCTGCTCATAAACATGAGATGTAAAAACTGCTATCTTCTTCATACCGTCCCGAAAAGAAATTTAATCTGCAAACTACTGATTTCATTATATTCTTTTGCTCTTTTTATTGGTTAACTGTATGTAAACTAACTTTTATGTTTTTTCCGCTTACGGTGTGCGTGCTTAACATGTTATTCTATTTGAAAACGGAACGGGAGCTGATTTATGAAATACTTTGTAGCATCTGACATTCACGGGGATTCATACTGGGCAGAGCGCATTGTCAGAAAATTCAAGGCAAGCAAAGCTGACAGGCTGATCCTTTTGGGAGACCTGCTCTACCATGGCCCGAGGAATAATCTTCCTTCCAATTATGAGCCTAAGAAAGTAATAGAGATCCTTAACGGGATAGCTGACAAGATCATCGCCGTCAGAGGCAACTGCGACACAGAGGTCGACCAGATGGTATTGGATTTCCCGATCATGGCTGACTACATCTATCTCGTGGACGAAGGAACAGTATTCTTCATAACACACGGCCATAAGTACAACCCGATGAACCTTCCTTCAGTCATGCCCCAAGATGCTATCCTTCTCACAGGTCATACTCATGTAGCAGGAGATATCATTTTCGATTGTCCTGACGGGAAGAAGATCCGCTACATGAATCCCGGATCACCATCAATACCGAAGGAAAACACTTCGCCGTCCTACATCATCATCGAAAAAGGCGGGGCAGCATTATTCCCTTTTGAATAAGGAGATTTATTCCAAAGGCATATTGTTTGTCATCTGGTCTTCCAGCACCTTTTCTGTCCACTTGCCTGTCTCGGCATTGTAGTACTGGAGGATCTCATCATACATATAATCGGTCCAGTAACTCTGTTCGATTTCTTGTGTCTGGGTATATTTGCTTGCGACCATATCTACTTCTTTGAGTTCATCCTTTATACCCTTGTTACCTCTGTAGCCTTTGATATCAAGATAATAGAAAGACTGCGGCTCTGTATCGCTTAGAGGAAACCGGAATGAACGGACTTTTGCTTTGTCCACATGTATCACTTCGCCGTCTTTCTCATAACTGAACGGTTCGAACTGATATGTCACATACTTATGCATAAGACCGCTCTTATAGATAACACCCTGAAAATTGGCGTTATAGTGCGTATCTGCGTATCTTTTGAGCATCTTTCCGTTTATGGGTGATGATGCACAGAAAACAAGGGTAATAGTATCAAGCGTTTTATAGTAACCTTCAAACTTCAGAAGATTATCGGAATTACAGCTTATAAACTCGCCTTCCATAACTATTCCGCCCAGATCTGGCTCGCCAAAATCAGGGTGCCTTTTTGCATAGCTCTTGGATACATACTTCTCGGGAAACAGCCAGAATCCGGTTATGAGACTGGCCACAGCCATCAAGACAGCAACTAAAACTACGGACTTTACAAATCTCATAATGATTCCCCTCTCATGCCTGATACCTTAATAACAGAATACGAAATTGTTGCAAAAAAAGACCGGCAACGTGATCGTGCCGGTCTTAACAGATTCATGTAATCCAGTTATTACTTAGCGAACGCTGCTCCCCTGTCAAATGCTTCCATGTTGATAGGGATCAGGTTGTGCTTTCTCTCGGGAAGGATCTCATAAAGGGACTTCTCGAAGGAATCTCTTGTGAAGCAGCCTGTAGCTGTTGCCATACAACCGAGCATTGTGATAGGAGCGAACATCATCTTACCGAGTTCGGAAGCAATGTCAGATGCTTCCATAGCGATAACCTTGATGTCAGTTCTTGTAGGTCTTGTCTTGATAAGAGAAGAGTCAAGGATCATCAAAGCACCGGGCTTCAACTGCTTCTCGAACTTCTCCATTGAAGGCTGGTTCAGGCAGATAACAACGTCTGCATCGTTAACTACAGGTGATCCGATAGGCTCATCTGAGAAAACTACGGAGCAGTTAGCTGTACCGCCACGCATCTCAGGACCGTATGACGGGAACCATGAGACTTCCTTGCCTTCGTAAAGAGCAGCCTCTGCTGCCATCTTGCCTGCGGAGAGGATTCCCTGACCGCCGAAACCGGCAAAAATTACAGAGAAATCAATCATTTCTTCACCTCCCCAACGTTAACGCAATTGTTTGCTGTTGCAGGAATAGCACCAGAAACATAATTGCCTTCAGCATCGAATGTGATGTCTGCGCCCTTGTAGCATCCTAACGGATACTGCTTCTCCATGTTCTCCTTAAGCCACTCCATAGCAGCGAGAGGCTCCTTGCCCCAGTTTGTAGGGCATGTGGAAAGAACTTCTATGAGAGAGAAGCCGAGCTTGTTCTTCTGGACATTGAATGCCTTCTGGAGAGCTCTCTTAGCGTTCTGGATGTTCTTGAAGTCAGTAACGCAAACACGCTCGATGTAAGCAGCGCCTGCGAGATTGGATAAGAACTCGGAAACATTGATAGGATAACCCTGGTAAGAAGGATCACGACCCCAAGGAGATGTTGTTGTAACCTGACCTACGAGTGTCGTAGGTGCCATCTGACCTGATGTCATGCCGTAAACAGCGTTGTTTACGAAGATTACTGTGATATTCTCGCTTCTTGCAGCAGCATGAACGATCTCAGCTGTACCGATGGATGCGAGGTCACCGTCTCCCTGATATGTGAAGACGAAGCTGTCCTTCAAGTTTCTCTTGATACCTGTAGCAACTGCAGGTGCTCTTCCGTGAGCTGCCTGAACCATGTCGCAAGCAATGTATTCATAAGAATTGTATGTGCATCCTACTGATGCAACACCTACTGCAGTCTCAAGAGCATCATTGGCAACAAGAGTCTCTGCAACGAGTCTGTGGATGATGCCGTGGCAGCATCCGGGACAATAGTGGAAAGGCTTATCTGTAAGGCCTTTTGTGGGTTCGAAAACTACAGCCATCAGAAATTACCTCCTTCGTTCATTTTTCCCTCGTGGATAGCAACTATCTTGTCGAGGATTTCCTTCTGCATCGGGAGATTTCCTCCGAGTCTGCCGTGGAAATATACAGGCTTCTTGCCATTAACGCCAAGCTTAACGTCTTCGATCATCTGACCTGCGTTGAGCTCTACGTCGAGGAACGCCTTAACTGAAGGCATATCAGCAGCTTCAGCGATTGCCTTGTAAGGGAAAGGCCAAAGTGTGATAGGTCTGATCATACCGACCTTGATACCAAGCTCTGCAGCCTGACGGATAACGTTACGTGAGATTCTGGAGCATGTGGAGAATGCTGTGATAACAATCTCTGCATCTTCCATGTTGATAGCTTCATAACGAACTTCGTTAGCTTCAACGATCTTGTACTTCTCCTGAAGTTCAAGGTTCTTCTTCTCAAGAACATCCGGATCGATGTAGATGGATGTTACTGTGTGGTGGAAAGAATCACCCTTTCTTCCGCATGCAGCCCAAGGCTTAGCGATAGTCTCTACCGGCTCCTCATCACGGAAAGCAACAGGCTCCATCATCTGGCCCAAAGTACCGTCGCCTATGATCATGCAGGTCATTCTGTACTTATCAGCGAGATTGAATGCCTCTACTACAAGCTCATAAAGCTCCTGAACGGAAGCAGGTGCGATAACGATGTTTCTGTAGTCACCGTGTCCGCCGCCCTTTGTAGCCTGGAAGTAGTCACCCTGTGCAGGCTGAATACCGCCCAGACCCGGGCCTGCTCTAACAATATTAACTACAACTGCAGGAAGCTCAGCACCTGCAATGTATGAAATACCTTCCTGCTTGAGGGAAATTCCCGGTGAGGAAGAAGATGTCATAACTCTGAATCCTGCAGCTGCAGCACCATAAACCATGTTGATTGCTGCGACTTCAGATTCTGCCTGAACGAAGTTACCGCCGACCTGGACCATCTTCTTAGCCATATAGTGCATGACTTCTGTCTGAGGTGTGATCGGGTATCCGAAATAGTTACGGCAACCTGCTCTGATAGCTGCCTCGGCAATGACTTCATTGCCTTTCATTAATACTCTTTTCTGTGCCATAAACTCCCTCCCGATCAGAAACGCTCAACAGTGATTACAACGTCCGGGCACTGCGTAGCGCAGAAAGCACATCCGATGCACTCATCAGGATTTACGCAGGTTGCGGGGTGATAACCCTTGCTATTAAGCCTAGTCTTGTCAAGTTCGAGGATTTTCTTAGGGCAAGCTGCTACACAAAGTCCGCAGCCCTTGCACAGATTCTCGTTAAAAGTCGTTTTACCTTTTGCCACGAAAAACCTCCTAAAACTATCACGCGTGTATTAATACGCTAAAATTATCGTCATATTATAAACTTGTTTGATTTGCTAAGCAAATATCTTGTTTCTTTTATTTTTAGGATCTGTTTTTCGCTGAAAAAAGGCTGCCCACATGGGACAGCCCTTGAAAATGCTTTGTTTTACTGATTATTTAGCCTTTGCTACTACTGCATCGGAAATTGCAGCCTCATCGCCGATTATTACTACGTTCGGGTGAAGCTGGAGGATAGATGCCGGAACATAAGGTGTTACAGGGCCGCAGAAAGCCTTCTCTACGATGCTCTTCTTGCCTGCGCCAGTAGCCATAAGGATGACTGTAGTGGACTTCATGATGTAGCCGATACCCATTGTGTAAGCCTGGGTAGGAACTGCATCAAGGTCGCCGTTGAAGAACAATCTTGCATTATCCTGGATAGTCTGGTTCTCGAGATCAATGCACTGTGTGTTTACGCAGAATGCGTCAGCAGGCTCATTGAATCCAATGTGTCCGTCTCCGCCGATTCCGAGGAGCTGGATATCAAGGTGTCCGATTGACTCGAGGATAGCATCGTAGTCTTTGCATGCCTTTTCAGCGTCAGCCTCAAGACCGTTCGGTACATATGTGTTGTTCTTATCGATATTTACGTGATCGAAAAGATTTGTATTCATGAAATATCTGTATGACTGATCATGATCTCCGCCAAGTCCCCTGTACTCGTCAAGGTTTGCGGAAATAACTTTTGAGAAATCAAGGCTGCCAGCCTTATACATATCAACAAGATCCTTATATGTTCCTACAGGTGTGGATCCTGTAGCAAGACCGATCTTGCAGTCCGGCTTAAGTCTTATCTGAGATGCGATAAGCTCTGCACATGCCATTGATGCTTCTTCATAAGTCTTTTTTCTGATAACTCTCATAGATTCCTCCCAACTGTTTATTCTAAAACGGCCTCACATGACCAACTCATGTGAAGCCGTAATATTCATTAATCTGCCGTAAGACCCTGCTCTTTGATCACTTCGATAAGCTGGTCAACGTACTTCTCACAGATCTCATCAGTCTTGGCCTCAACCATGACACGGATCTTAGGCTCAGTACCTGATGCACGGAGAAGGATCCTTCCGTCACCTGCAAGCGCCTTGTTAACTTCTTCAACGCCCTTAAGTACTGCAGGATTCTTCTGAGCTGCCTCCTTGTCCTTAACGACAACGTTCTTGAGGCACTGAGGGAACATCTTCATCTCGCCTGCAAGCATTGACAAAGGAAGCTTCTTCTCGAGCATGGTCATAAGGACCATAAGAGATGTAAGGATACCGTCACCTGTTGTCGCATACTTAGCGAAAATGATATGTCCTGACTGCTCACCGCCAAGAACAAATCCGTTAGCCATCATGTTCTCAGCTACATACTTATCACCTACATTGGTCTTCTCCGTACGGATGCCGATCGCTTCGCATGCCTTGTAAAGACCCATATTGCTCATGATCGTCGTAACGATCGTATTGCCGTCGAGCTTTCCGCTCTCCTTAAGGTATTTACCGCAAAGGAACATGATCTGGTCACCATTGACCTCATTACCAAGCTCATCTACGCAGAGGCATCTGTCAGCATCACCGTCATAAGCAAAACCGACATTAAGGCCGTTATCCACAACATACTTTTTAAGTGTATCGATATGTGTGGAACCGCAGTTTGCATTGATATTAAGACCGTCCGGTGTGTTGTTGATGATGTATACCTTTGCACCCAAAGCCTCGAAAACAGATCTTGCGATATTCCAGGAAGCACCGTTAGCGCAGTCAAGACCGACCTTCATGCCGTTAAATGCTCTTGTAGGAATAGTCATAAGATAACCGATGTAACGGTTACGTCCTGCCGCATAATCGATTACGTTACCGATTGCCTCACGCTCTGCAAGAGGGATCTCCTCTACTTCGCCGTCGATATAAGCCTCGATCTTCTCCTCGATCTCAGGCTCGATCTTCTGGCCGTTAGCACGCATGATCTTAATTCCGTTGTCATAGAAAGGGTTATGTGAAGCGGAGATCATTATTCCGCAGTCAAAACCATCCATTCTGCAGCAATATGAGACTGAAGGTGTTGTAGTTACATGAAGGAGATAAACATCAGATCCGGATGATGTGATACCTGCAGTAAGTGCAGCTTCAAGCATATAAGAACTTCTTCTTGTATCCTTGCCGATGATGATCCTTGCTCTCTTGTCATCATGTTTCTGGCCGTAATACCAGCCGATATATCTTCCTACCTGGAAAGCTTTCTGCGCGGTAAGTGCTTTATTAGCTTCGCCTCTGAATCCGTCAGTACCGAAATATTTACCCATAAATAAAACCGCCTTTTTTTAATGAAAAAATTTTATCACAAAAATTAAAATGTCAATGATTTTTTGGCATAAAAGGCAAAAATGTAACACTACTTCTCTTATATTTTCCAATAAAAAACTCCGGATCTTACATAAGACCCGGAGTTTATGTGATCACTTGCTTTTGGATTTCTTTGATTTCTTGGTGGTTTTGGTCGCCTTGGTAGTCTCAGAAGCTTTTGTTGTCTCAGTTGTCTCTTCGGTTTCAGCACTTTCAGTACTTGAGCCATATTCTATCTTTGTGACTTTACCGCCCAATGCAGTAACGTTTTCCCTGTAGCAAAGCTCGTACTTATCGTAGCTGTATGCCATTATCCAGCCCCATGCAGCATCGCTTCGGCTAATGGTATCTCCTTTGTAATCGCTTATTACTCCACCGTTGGGATTTACTCTGATACCATTAAAGTATACGGCATCGTAACAAACCTTCTCACCGTAATCCTCATTCTTCCATGTTACTTTATAAATGATGACCAGCCTGTTAGATTCACTTTCTTTAACTTCGGGAATATCTGTGACCAGATAAGCATCAAAGAATACCGCATCAGTCTTGTCGTAATTATGGGGTATGCCGTTTTTATTCTTAACGGAACATTGTTCAATACCCATCTGAATACTTTTTCCCGAATCAATGAATTCATCCATCTGATCCTTGAAATCATCAGGTGTGGGATCATAGTTCGGCAAAGGAGTCGGAGTCGCGAAGATGTTTCTGCCGCTGTAACTGCCGTCAGCGCTGGCTTTGTTCATCATCCAGGTATATAACTTGAAGATTCCGAAGAATATACCAAAAAGGAAGAGCAAAGCAAAAAGCGAAGACATAGTCTTCTTGACTGAAGCCTTAAAATTCTTCTCTCGTTCTCTTTTGATCTGCCTCTTCTCTGATGCGATCTGGGCTTTCTGCTCAAGTTCGAACTTTTTCTCGAGAAGCTCCTTCTCATGTTCGTGCTGCTTTTCCTGGATCTCAGCCTCAGTCTTGACCCTCTCGTACTCTACATCAGAATCATCGTAATCGATGGCCGTCGTAGTTCCGCAGGAATTGCAGACATACATACCATTTTCGACTGAGAGCTTTGCACCGCAATTCGGGCACTGTAAATTAACAATCTTCATTGTTCATCCCTCCCTTATTCAACTGGTAATCAAATACCATCCCTCAATTAGATATTATACTATAAAACTCTTTAAATAACTAAAGTAACGGGGCACGGAAACGAAAAAGAGGCGGCCTCCGAAGAGACCGCCCCCCATAGTGGATTTATTAAAGAATCCGTAATTCTTATTCGATCTTGGAACCACACTCAGGGCAGAACTTAGGCATATTGCCATCAGCGGGCTTCCAGCCGCACTTAGGGCAAGCTGAAGGAGCTGCTGCAGGAGCAGGTGCGCCGCAATTGCCGCAGAACTTACCTGTATTGCCTGTCTGGCCGCAGGAGCATGTCCAGCCTGCAGCTGCAGGAGCGGGCTGAGGCTGTCCGCAATTGCTGCAGAACTTACCTGTGTTGCCTGCCTGGCCGCATGAACATGTCCAGCCTGCTGCAACGGGAGCTGCTGCGGGTGCTGCACCGCCAGCGAAGAAACCTGTCTGGGGCTGGCCCTGGTTAGCCTGAACTGTATTAAGAGCTGCTGCCGTAGCGTTGTTGCCGCCAACTGCGCCCATCATACCGAGACCCATGAAGCCGTTAACTGCGCCGTTAGCGTTAGCACCGGCATTCTTCATAGCCTCTGTCTGGCCTAATGCAACAGCTGCACCAAGAGCTGCCTGATCCTGGCCATAGAGCTTTGCCTCGTCGACCTTCTCGATTCTCTCACGGGACTTATCGTCAGGTGTAACGGAAGCGATAGCAACTGTCTCTACAACGATACCTCTCTTCTGGAGCCATTCGTCATCAAGGCAATCCTGCATGTATCTGCGGAACTCACCCTGCTTTGAAGGGAGTGTGGAGAACATGATACCGTTCGGGTAAGGGCCACCGCACTTATTGAGTGTCTCTGTAATGTTGTCAAGGAACTCAAGGCGAGGCTGCTGAGGCTTAGCGGGTGTACCCATGAACTCAGCTACTGTGTACTCGTCTCTTACGTTACCAACAATGTTTCTGAAGAAAGTAACAGGGTTCTCAACTCTGAATGAGAATGTACCGTTCAAACGGATATAGATGTTACGATACTCAGGGTCTGCATAAGGTACCGGTGAAGGTGTACCGAAGTTCTGATTCATCATCTCGAGCTTGTTTACGAAGTAAACTCTCTGCTGCTGCTGAATCTCTCCGCCCATCTTCATACGGTTCCAAATGTCACCGATAGACTGCTTTACGTTCTCACCAAAGTTCTTGTTAGCAAGAATTGAAGGTGCTGTGGATGTATCCCACTTATAAGCGCCTGCTTCGGAAACTACATCTACGATCTCGCCGTTGTTAACGAGGAGGCAGAAGCATCCCTCAGGTACGTTGATAACTGATCCGTTGGAAATAACTTCGGAACTACCCTTGTTTCTTCCCTTTTCGATTTTATTGGCACCCTTTTTAACAAGGATCTCCTGGCCCAAGGAATCCTGAGTGAAGAACTCAAGATACTGATCCTGGATCTGAGTGGAGATTGAATCAAAAGTTGTGCCTGCAACATTTCTGATTAAGCTAATCAATCCCATATTATTATTCCTCCTAAAGGTTCTTGGTCGGATTAACCCCGCCAAGAAAAATAATATCATTTATTTGATAAAACAACAATGATTTTACATACCTAAAGGCTCAAAAATCGTAAATGCGCAGGCCTTTAATGGTTCCCGTCAAAGGACGGAATGAATTAACGACCGTTGGAAGCGCACTTTGGATGACTCCGGCATCATCTATCATAAGTGTGGTATGCGGTGTCCATGGATGCTCCTGAACCACTCCGAGACCGCCATCATTACGATTATCTGCTCAGGCATAATCCTTCTCCTTCAGAGCTGATAGAGCATCAATATGCGTAGAAGATCTTCCTGTTCATTCTGAAAAGTTCTTCTGTCTTGAGCATTCCGTCAGGAATATCGATTCCTTCCATTACACTGTTCGCCACCAGAGGAATACCTGTGATCGCTGATGCATCAAGGATCTTCTTCTCACCTTCTGCGACCATCTCTGCAGTAGTCTCTTCAAGAAGGTTGGTGTTGTTGATATATCCGTCGATCTTAAAGCCTGCAGCAGCTGCAAGTTCATTAGTCATAATGGCAATCTGCTCCGTATCAGATGTAAACGGTCTTAATGCATTTACTGCCATATAGATAACAGCATCAGTATTCTCGATCCTCTTCCTGATCGAACCGAGCACGAGAGCACCCATGTCCTCTCCGCCAATATCGAAAATACCCTGATAAGACTCATCATCAAAGATAACGTACATATCAGGAGGAAGTACAGGCGCATCGACATTGGAACCCGCATACATGGGTGTAACAAGTCTTATGCCTGCTTCTTCAAGAACTGAAGCACAGTCAGATGAACGGTAAAACGGATTAACGATATCAAGATCGGCAATAAGAAGCTTCCTGTCAGGCAAAGCCTTACGCTGTGCCAGGGACATATTGACGGCAATCTCGGATTTACCGCTTCCATAAGCTCCGATAATGATTGTTAAACGGTGATCAAGATAAAACATCAGAACATATTCTTCCTTTGGAAAACAAAATAACCCCAACCGCCGATAACCGCGGCCCAGATAATGGACTTTCCGATATAAATCCCGTTAAACGTATTATAATCAGAATGCATGGAGTCCACTTTTTCGAGCGAATCAGGTGTGAAAATGATATCGCCAGCGTCCTCAAGCTCACCAACCTTAGACATGTTGACATTCTGCCAGATCAAGTCCTGTGAATCATCGCTATAGAAGATGCTGAACGAATAATCAATAGTGGTGATGTATTCGGAACCGCCTGACAGAATGCTGGTAAAACCGCTTGCTCCATAATCGACTTCAAATCCTATAGGTGAAACGACATATACGGGATGGAAGATCTTCCATGGAATTCCAGTAAGCTTGTCCTTGCCGTAATCCTTTTCGACTTTATTAACAAAAGCATCGCTTAAGAATCCTTCTTCAGCCATAGCCTCAAGCTTCTCATTTCTTAAACTGATATAGTCGTCATAAGCCTTGGATGGAGTATTATACATGCCGATAACAGTAGCAGCTGCATTGGACATCATAGCAATAAGAATACTAAAGATGATAGGAAGAGCACGCTTTCTGAAGATAACAGCCAATACGGAGAATGTTACAGTCATTACGAGGAATACAGCGATTCCGGTAGCAAATCTTCCGAACATCTCTCCGCCGTTAACATCCACTCCAATACCTGCGATTGCAACTCCAAGCATAGCTGAAGCTATATAAACCACGCAAAAGAATGTGCTCGCGCAAATCTGAGTGATCAGATATGAGAAATAGATCGAAGCTCTTGAATGTCCGGCAATGATCTTGTTTCTCACAACTCCGTCAGAGTAGTCCCTTCCCAAATGCAGACATGTAAACAGCGCAACAAACTTAGGAAGTTCAGTCATAAACGCAATGGCTATGAACCATGTAAAGAATTTGACCTCTCCCTGAGAAAGATGAAGTCTGTTAAGGGTGACTCCGGTATCTGTGAATTCCAGAGTAAGCATAACTCTGTAGAAAACAGCCGTAAGGATCGGCCAGACAACACTATATGCCGCAACGATCCAGAAGAAGACGCTCTTAATAATACGTCTGAATTCAAAATACAATAACTTAGGCATTTGACTCACCTCCGACAAGCTTTACGAAGTATGTCTCAAGGTCTGTCTCCTTCGTTACGACACGTGCGATATTAACACCAGCTTCATTCGCTGCTAGAACAACATTTGTCAGGTTGTAATATCCCTTGGCATGAACAATTCCGCTCTTGGCATCAAAAGTAGCCTTAAGTCCTTTTGCTGTAAGAACAGGGATGAGTTTTTCGGGAGTGCCAGTGAAGAACTCGGTCTCAAGGCTTCCGGTACCGTCTGTCTCCAGGTCTTCAGCCTTGATCTCCTGAACAACTTTACCGCTTTCAACGAAAGCAAAATCAGTGGCAAGCTTGGAAAGCTCAGAAAGGATGTGACTCGATATGATGATCGTTACGCCCTTTTCCTTGTTAAGTTTTGTAAGAAGATCTCTTATCTGGATGATTCCCTGAGGATCAAGTCCGTTAATAGGCTCATCAAGGATAAGCACTTCAGGATTTCCTGCCATGGCCATCGCGATGCCAAGACGCTGTCTCATACCAAGTGAGAACTTTCCTGCCTTCTTGCTTCCCGTATTACCGAGACCTACAAAATTCAAGATCTTATCGACAGAACCATCGATCTTAAGTCCCAGGTTGATGTACTGGAAAATAAGATTCTCTCTGGCGGACTGATTTGAATAGATGGAAGGAAGTTCGACAAGAGCGCCTACTTTTCCCAGTTTCTTATGGTCAAATCCATATTCCACAGTTCCTCCAGTAGGTTTCTGGAGGCCTGAGATTATTCTCATTATAGTTGTCTTACCTGCACCGTTTCTTCCGACAAGGCCGTAGATCGATCCCTTGGGAACGGTGAAACTCATCGATTCAAGAGCGCGGAATTTACCGTAATCTTTTGAAACGTCTTTTACTTTAATTACAAAATCACCAGTCTCAGACACGCGAATTCTCTCCTTATTTATCCTTTTTTCAGTTAATGCCGAAGCATAAACCTCAATATTATATCAAAATAAGGCAGCCGCTATCTTAATTCAACCTTAATTCTTTATCAGTTTTGAGGCACGTTCGCCGATAAATACTGCAACAACCATCTTCACGATATCAGGAATGATAAAAGGGATTACACACCAGCCCATTACTGTTGTGAGTCCGACAGGGCCTGTCTGCGCCGCATAGACGGTCATGAACCAGATAACGCCTACCACATACATGACTGCTTCAAAGATAACGAAGCTTATCATTCCAAATATCCAGGTCTTTACAGGAGTATTCATGAGTTTCTTGAATATAAGCTTTTCGAGGAGCCAGTATACAAGTCCCGCAATAAGGAATCCGACAAGGAAACCGCCTGTCGGGCCTGCAAATGACATGATCCCGCCCTTGAATCCTGCGAAAACAGGGGCGCCGACTGCTCCGAGAGCAAGGTAAACGAGAACGGCAATGGTTCCCCTTCTGCCGCCGATCGTAAGCATTACCGCGAGGATACCCAATGTCTGCAAAGTAAAAGGCACCGGACCTAACGGGATACTGATCCATGAACACACAGCTATCAGAGCTGCAGATACAGATATAAGCACCAGATCATAGATAAATGCTCTGTTTTTGGTTGTTTTGGCCTTTGTATTGCTTGATTTTACGCTTGTTTCAGACATTGTAAACCTCTTTTGAAATTTAGTTGACAATCGAGAGTTTACTCTTCTTATTCCGTAATATCAACCGCTAAATTAAAACTGATATTTAGGCCAGATACCCTTCTTATCGTGGGTATGCTCAGGGAGCTGGTAAAGGTCATGTCCGGGATAGTCGTTACCTTCGACGATTACGGGTCTGTCAGGCGTAAGACAGACATCCCAGCCGATAAAACCTACCTGTGGAACAACCATTGCAGCCTTCGTGCACATCTCTATTACCTGATCCCACATAGGGAAAACAAATCCCTTAAAAACGGCGCCCGTCATAGGGTGCTTCTCGTAAAGGACCTTGGTCTTATCTATAGGGAAATCAGTGATCTCGCCGGTCTTCTCATCAACAGGGGCAGTCATGCCTCCGTTGTTGAAGTTATCAACGCTATGTCCGTAATTGCCGAATCTGCAGCATGCACTTGCCACATGGACCTTGCCTTCCCTCTGGATAGTTACGATCCTTATTGTATTTATGGCATAAGGATATATGGCGCTGACTGCGGGATGCTGGACGATGACTTCCTCAAAGAAGTGCGGACGCTCCTGGTTCACCAGACGCTCATAGATATCCTCGGCCTTCTCAGCCTTGCAATCTATCTTCTCTACTGTCTTGCCGCAGGAACCAAGGTCAGCTTTGGCAATAAGGAAATCATGGCTGTTTATGAAATCTAAGACTTCCTGTTTATTGTCTTTCCTTATCTCAAGCCACTTACGGCCAAGAAACTCGCCAAAGCGCTTATTGAATTCGATCTTGTTGTCGATAAGATCCGTATATGCCGGATCGTTATATCTTTTTACGAGGTCATAGTTACGGCCTCTGGTAATGTATGTATCACGTTCAGCGTCAGTGAGGTTATACATCTCGTAGAGCCAGTAATCCATATAACCGGCTCCGAATTTTCTTCCGCAGTGGATCATGTCGAAAAATATCCACACACGGGACTTCCCGCTCTTCTCGTGGATATCCTTGATCTTGGCATTCATCGCCTTATAATCCATACGCGTAACGCGTCTTATCAGATACTTTATGTTTGGCATAGGGCAATTATAATACAAGAACGGTATTTTTGTTATACTCCGAAGATATACCCATTTTCCTATCATTTTTGTTATAATTTCGTTCGAATAAAATACATTAAGTAACCGACTGTTACTTTAAGCCAAGGAGGATTAAATAATGGCAATCAGAATTGGTATTTTGGGTTATGGAAACCTCGCTAAGGGTGTAGAGCTCTCCATCAGACAGAACAAGGACATGGAGCTTGCAGCTGTTTTTACAAGAAGAGATCCTTCCACAGTTAAGACTCTTACTTCCGGTGTTACAGTAGCTTCCACAAATGACATCAAGGATTATCAGGATAAGATCGATGTCCTCGTGATCTGCGGTGGTTCAGCTACAGACCTTCCCACACAGACACCTGAATATGCTTCCATGTTCAACGTTGTTGACAGCTTTGATACACACGCCAAGATTCCTGAGCATTTCGCAAATGTTGACAAGGCCGCATCCGCTTCCGGCCACACAGCCCTCATCTCCGGCGGCTGGGATCCCGGCATGTTCTCCATCAACAGACTTTACGGCAGCTGCATCCTTCCTGAAGGCAAGGATTACACATTCTGGGGCAAGGGTGTCTCCCAGGGCCACTCCGACGCTATCAGAAGAGTTCCCGGTGTTAAGAACGGCAAGCAGTACACCATTCCGGTCGAGGCGGCTCTCGAAGCAGTAAGATCCGGTTCAGAGCCTGAGCTCACAACACGTCAGAAGCACACAAGAGAGTGCTTTGTAGTCGCTGAAGAAGGCGCTGACTTGGCTCTCATCGAGAAGACGATCAAGGAAATGCCTAACTACTTTGCTGATTACGACACAACAGTTCACTTCATCTCCGAAGAAGAGTTCATAAGAGATCACTCCAGGATCAACCACGGCGGCTTTGTATTCCGCACAGGCAAGACAGGTGTTAACGGCGAGAATAAGCATGTTATCGAGTACTCATTAAAGCTCGATTCCAACCCTGAATTCACAGGTTCCGTACTCACAGCTTATGCACGCGCGATCTACCGTCTCTCCCAGAAGGGTGACTCCGGATGCAAGACAGTTTTCGATATTGCACCCGCTCTCCTCTCACCTCTCTCAGGAGAAGACTTAAGAGCACACCTGTTGTAATCACACCGGTCAATATGATCGATCCGGCAGGCAAGACCAAATCCCGTAAGACTATTGTCGTTTTATCGTCCGCTTTGGTCTTGCTTGTTGTTTTTGCACTCTCGCTTTCAGTTATCCTGCCCGCTTATTAAAACTACCATCTTACTCATGTTCAGCACCCCGTCTATGGCGGCATGACTTCCAATCTTAAAGAGAGCGAACCTTACAGGGATATGCAGAGCGGGAAGTCATTCTGCTTTTTGGGCGACAGCATAACAGCCGGAACCGAAATCGACGGTATTCCCTGGTATCAGCCTTTGATCCCATATATCAAAGTCAATATCTTGAATCTTTCCTGCGGCGGATGGATGGTAACTCACCTTATAGAAGAATCAGACAAGATACCCGTTTCAGACATTTAAGTCGCAGCGATCGGGATCAACGATGTCGTCCGCCCGGATATAGATATAACTTCTAAAACGCCAACCGAATACACTGATAGGCTCAGTATACTAAAAGACAGGATACGACGTATTTCACCAGGCGCAAAGATCTATTTCATTGCTCCATGGACCTTGGCTAAAAGGTCCCGGCCTTATGAAGAACGCGGCGAACAGTTTCTCCTGCATAAAAAGCCTCTAGACTATTCTTATAGTCTATACTGCTGTGATAGTCTATCGTTGTCAAGTACTGCTGAAAGCTTTAACCGTTTCACTCGTCCCGACGGCTTACATGAAAGTGCTCTGCGATCTTTACGCATCCCCTGTCAATGCTGTTCCAAATAAAATCTATAAGAACCGATGCCGCTAAAGAATATCCTGTAAGTATAAGAAGTGTGATCAATGACCATTTAAAGAACACTATGGATTTAGCGGCTATCCCGAAATAATAGCAAAAGAAAGAGTGCGTAAGCCACATATATGAACTGTATCTTCCCAGGAAAGCAAATATCTTATTAATTCGAACTGTATCGGGCAAAAGCATTCTAAGAGCATAGACAAACAGGATCACAAATAAGAACTCTAATGTAAGCATTGATAATACTTCCCTGAGAACGAATACAAGTATGATCAGTCCCAGACTCATTAAGGGTTTAAAGCGCAGTTTTGCCGTCTTTTCCGCAATGAATGAATAAACCGCTCTTTTTGCTATAAGAACACCTGAACAAAAGCAGACAACATAAGGCATTAGATATTTAAATATATTGTCTGCTATATCACTTAACTTGAATATACCTGTCCGGTCCAACAACAGGAATACAAGCTGAAAACATAGGACGATAAAAACAAACATGATCGCCGATAGCTTGTCCGCCATTTTTTTGATGAGCGGAAACATTGCGGTGCAGATAATATATGTAGACAAAAACCACCACTCACGGTTGTAAGTAGATAAGAATCCAAAGAAATTCAGGACCAGTTCCCTGACAGAGAACACTTTATAGCACGAATAAACCATTTCGTCATGACAGTACGGAACCTGATAGCGGAAAAAGATAAATGCGACCGGAATAAATATGAGAAAGACTCTCCAATACAGGAAATACATTTTTCTGATATCACGAAAAGTATTGATCTTCTTATCGGCATACTTAATATATTTCCCGTACCCGGATAAAAAAGCAAAAACGGCTACACAGATCCTTCCGAAATCACCGGCGATCAGAAGAGAGCCACGGAAAACATAATCCGTTATTCCTATGATGCTGCCGGGCAGTCTTTCGGGGAACGCCCATAAATGATGGCTCAAAAGCAGGATAACAGCTACTCCCTTGATGATCAGGGTAGATTCTTTTGAAAGATAAGAATCAACGACCTGTTTTCTGCTTTCGCTATCCACGGTAAACTCCACCATCTCTATACATTCACTAAAGTTCACTGTTTTGAGTATTATACATTTTATTTGTTAGAATAATAAACATGAAACGCTCTAAAGGAAAAACAAGAATTACCACTATCATTCTGTCGGTTATCTTAGCCGTCTGTTTACTTGGCTTTCTCAGTGTTTACATCATCTACCCGAAATATATGCATAACTACCTGATAAAACAGGATTATCAGGTATATGGAGGAATGACGGAAGATCTGAAGGACAGCGAATTATTCGAAGACCTCAACAGCGGAAAAACGGTCTGCTTTATCGGAGACAGCATCACATACGGGACGGAAGCATTCGGGATTCACTGGTATGAGCCGCTCATCCCATACATAAACGGTGAAATCATAAATATGTCTTATGGAGGCTGGACAGTTTCTGACCTTCTAAAAAGAAGCGGCAAGATCCCTGAAGCCGACGTGTATGTCATTGCTATTGGAATAAATGATGTTATACATCCTGACAGTCAAAAGGCAGCAAAGAATCCGGAAGAATTCATTGAAGGGATCAACACCCTGGATAAGAAGATATCTTCTCTTTCGCCGGTTTCGAAAAGCTACTACATCTCACCCTGGGCATTGCCTGGATGGAATCAGGAGTTCAACAACAGACGGAGCCTTTATGGAAAAGCACTGGAACAGTGGTGCGACAAAGCAGGCCGCACCTGCATCGATCCTGAGCCTGTAATCATGCAGGTAATGACGGAGAAAGGTTCAGATGTTTTTACTAAAGACGGTCTTCATCCGAATGCAGAAAACGGAGTCAGTCTATATAGTTACGCGGTACTGACTGCAGCGCATAACCAAAGTGTTTCCCCAAAATAAAAGACCAATAAAAATGCCGCCTCGTTTGAGACGGCGTTTTTTTATCATTTTATTCAGATCAGAGCTTGATCTCCATGATCCAGCCTTCAGGTGCTTCAACAGTACCCAGCTGGATGCCTGTGAGTGTCTCTCTGAGCTTAGTCATAACAGGACCCATCTCCTCCATGCCGGAAGCGAACTTGAACTCCTTGCCGTGATCGTTGATGGAACCGAGAGGAGAGATAACAGCAGCTGTACCGCAGAGACCACCCTCTGTGAATGCACCGCCCATAACTTCCTCAAGTGTAACTTCACGCTCATCGATCTTCATGCCGCAATAGTGTTCAGCAACATAAACGAGTGATCTTCTTGTGATGGAAGGCAGGATGGAATCAGACTTAGGAACTACGAGAGTGCCGTTGCCATCTGTGAAGATGAGGTTAGCACCACCTGTCTCCTCGATCTTTGTACGTGTAGCAGGATCGAGATAGATGTTCTCAGCAAAGCCTTCCTTATGAGCTGTAACGATTGCATGCAGAGACATAGCATAGTTAAGACCAGCCTTGATGTTACCTGTTCCATGCGGAGCAGCACGGTCAAAATCAGAAACCTTAACTGCGATCGGCTTAGCACCGCCTTTGAAGTAAGGACCTACAGGTGTAGCGAAGATTCTGTACTGATAATCTTCAGCAGGCTTAACGCCGATAACGGGGTTAATACCGAAGATGTAAGGTCTTAAGTAGAGAGATGCACCTGTGCCATACGGAGGAACCCATGCAGCATTTCCTGCAACTGTCTCCTGAACTGATCTGATGAATAATTCCTTGGAAATCGGAGGAATCTCAAGACGGACTGCAGAATCGTGAAGTCTGTCAGCATTGAGGTCAGGACGGAAAGTAACGATTCTTCCATCAACAGTCTCATAAGCCTTAAGGCCTTCAAATACTGTCTGTGCATACTGGAGGACGCCTGCATCTTCACTCATGACGATCATGTCATCATCAATAAGAGCGCCTTCATCCCATGCGCCGTTCTTGTAGTTAGCTACGAATCTCTTATCAGTCTTCTGATAAGAGAAGGTCAAATTTGACCAGTCGAGATTCTTCTTTTCCATAAAACATTCCTTCTTTCTTAAAGATTGTTTTTAATTAGTTAAGCATTGTACCACTCGGATACCCGAAAAGCATTACCAAATTACACAAATCTGTATCCGCAGACGTGATATACCTTCTTGCCTGCCTTGATAACAGGTGAATCAAATCCTTCAAGGTTAACGGCGTTAGGTACCATCTGAGCCTCGAGGCAGATAGCGTCGTACTGGCCGTAAGCCTTTGTTGTCTTGATGTCGAGCGGGCTTCCGAGATTATTACCTGCATAGATCTGGATGCCGGGAAGGTCTGTCAGACACTCCATTGTGATTCCGGATTCAGGTGATGTAACAGCTGCTGCAAATGAGAATGTGCCTGCTGTTGTATTGAGGCAGAAGTTCTGGTCAATACCCTTGGAGATGACCATCTGGTGATCCTGGCTGTCATTGAGCTCACCGATGAATCTGTATTCCCTGCAGTCGAAAACAGTACCTTCAACATCAAGGAGCTCGCCTGTAGGAACATTCATGTCGTCCTTGATAGTGATCTTATCAGAATTGATCATGATAAGGTCGTTATTTACTGTACCCTCAGCGGCCTCACCTCTGAGATTGAAGTAAGCATGGTTAGTAGGAGCGAAGATCGTATCCTTGTCTGTCTTGCCGCAGTAAAGGATAAGGAATGTCTTATCCTCAAGCCAGCAATACATTACCTTTGTATCAAGATTTCCGGGGAAGCCAGTAGCACCGTCAGGGCTTGTATAGCTTAAAAGCACCGCACCGCCGTCACAGCCGGGAATGCCTGCGATCTTTGAATCGAGGATGATCTCATCTGCCTCTTCCTCTGATAAGATCTTGCCGTCCCAGAACACATTGTGATAACCCGGATTGCCTGAATGGAGGTTGTTCTCGCCTTCATTCTTGGGAATGTGATACTCAACGCCGTTGATCTTGAAGGATGCATTAAGGATCCTGTTTGCAGAACGTCCTACAACCGCACCATGGTTAGCACCGTTACCCATGTACTCATCAAGGCCCTTGCAGCCGAGCATGATATCAGTTGGCTTGCCGTCCTTATCAGGAACGATAAGGTCTGTAATAACAGCACCATATGTAATGACTGAAGCCTCATAGCCGCCATCGATCGTAATGGTGAATTTCTTTGCTTTGAGATCAGGGTTTGTTGCTGAAAGATAATCGCTTGTTGTAATACTCATTCCTTAGAGCCTCCGGATAGATATACTAAAAGAGAGTATAGCATAATAACCCCTCCAATATACACGCTTAATCCTTTGTTTTTGGCTATTTTATTGCCATCGTTATTTTGCCCAAGTATAATCAAACAGTACGGGGCATTAGCGCAGCGGGAGCGCATCACACTGGCAGTGTGGGGGTCACGGGTTCAAATCCCGTATGCTCCACCAATACAAAAGGAAAGAGTCAAATACATTATGTTGACCGAAGATGTAACCTCAAGATTCTTGAGATATATTGCCATTGATACGGCATCAGACGAGAATTCCGGCTTATCCCCAAGCACAAAGGGTCAGTTCGATCTGGCAAGGCTCCTCATAAAGGAACTGAAGGATACCGGGATTCCGGAAGAAGATATTATTTTCGACACTGAACACTGCTATATCTACTGCAGGATAAAGGCTTCTACTGATGCTGATCCGAACACGCCGAAGATAGGCTTCATAGCCCATATGGACACTTCACCTGAAGCTCCGGGCAGATGCACTTCTCCGCATTTTGTCGAAAACTACGATGGTAAAGACATCGATCTCGGAAATGGTAAAGTCTTATCTCCCGTTAACTTTCCTGATCTTCTCTTATACGAGGGTCAGACCCTGATCACTACTGACGGTACAACACTTCTTGGCGCCGATGACAAAGCCGGTGTTGCTGAGATCATGAATATGGCTGCATTCTTTATAAGTCATCCCGAAAAGAAACACGGCGAGATCCGGATAGCCTTTACTCCTGACGAAGAGATCGGTGAAGGTACCAGATTCTTTGACTTAAAAAAGCTTGATGCCGATTATGCATATACCGTAGACGGCGGAAGGATCGGAGAGATATCATATGAGAACTTCAACGCGGCAAGCACTGTAATCACTGTCACAGGCCGTAATGTTCACCCCGGCGATGCATACGGCAAGATGATCAATTCCATCAGGATAGCAGGCATAATCGACTCTGAGATACCCGTAAGCGAAAGACCGGAAACGACGCGTGATCACGAAGGCTTTTTCCATCTTACCGATATAACAGGAACGACAGAAAAGACCGTAATGAAATACATTATCCGCGACCATGACAGGGATCTTTTCGAAGAGAAAAAGAACCGCATAAACTCGATCTGCGAGAAGGTCATGACAGATAATCCGGGTGTTAACATCAGTCTAGAGATCACAGATACCTACTACAACATGATCTCTATGATCATCCCGGATAATAAAGAGATCATCGACAGATGCAAATCAGCCATGAATGCTGTCGGAATAACACCTTTTACAGAACCTATCCGTGGAGGAACAGACGGAGCCACGCTGTCTTACATGGGTCTTCCCTGTCCCAACATCTGCTCAGGCGGTCACAACTATCACGGAGTTTATGAATTTGTCTGTAAAGAATCGATGGAGAAGATCTCTGAACTGCTGATTATGATTGCAAGCTGCAGATAAGCAAATGCCCGTTAAGAAACGGGCATTTGCTTTGCTTACTAGTATTAAAAATCTAATCAACGCATATATTCCGGATGATCAAGATAATACTTGGCCTTGTCTTCGTACATCCTCTGGTCAGCTGTCTTTAAGGCTTCCGTGATATTAGATGAATCATTCTGATAGACATATCCAAGAGCAAATGACACATTGCTGTACTTCTTGGAAAGTTTCTTAACTTTATTGCATTTATCCTTGATAGCCTCTTCATTTGTATAAGATAAGATGATCATGAATTCATCTCCGCCGGCTCTGAAGATCTGGTCACCGACAAATACGTTCTGAAGCACGATAGCAGCATTCTTTAAGAGCAGATCTCCTGCCTCATGGCCATTGTTATCGTTTACCCTCTTAAGTCCGTTAAGGTCTGCAAAAACAATGCCAAATCCGGTGATCTGGTCAGAATCCTTTTTCCTCAGCTCATCGATCCTGTTGTTCATCTCATTTCTATTGAGAACACCTGTGAGCATATCCATGGAGCTGAGCGTCTTAAGTCTGCTCAAAAGCTTGTGGTTGCCGATCTCAGACGCAACGAAAAATACCGTGAGCTCAATGGTCTCCTTGATCTTTACAGTATTATCCGTATCAAAGTTGCTTGCCCAGATATAACCCAGTGTCTCATCGTTATAGTTAAGCGGGAAAAGAACGATGCTTTCCACATGAGCTTTCATGAGAGAATCGTACCAGGCAGGATTTTTCGCCTTCAGATAATCCCAGTCATTCTTATTCTTGATTATGATGCCGTTGCTCCCGCCAATGGTATCTTTCCAGGAAAGAGTAAGGTCATAGAAACCTTCATTGAGCATACCCTTCATGCTGGGAAGAGTTGAGTATTCATTCCTCGACTCACAAAGCGCGGAACAGGATCTCGTCTCATGGTCAGTAAGAAGGATAACGCAGGACTGTGCATCACACATCTTCCTTATGTCTGAAATGATCTCATCCATTGTGTGCTGAAAATTCGAGGCATCTCTAAGCTTAATGCACGTATTAAGTACTTCTGTAGCCGTGGAGGCAGATGTATTGCTCATCTGTTCACTGTCTGCATTTCTCGTTACCTGCTGGGAATATGTGCAGTAATGAAGATTTCCTTCGCTTCCCAAAGGCATCATGAACAGATTGAACCAGAAATCAAATCTTTCAGGATGCACATAAGTATGCATCGGCTGCTTTAAGACTGCACATCTGAAGCAGAAATCCTCAAAGTTCAGGTCCTGTGGGAAATAGTTCTGGTAAAGGCTGTTCGGTACGAACTTGCTGGTCAGCATCTGGGGAGTATCAGGATCAGAGTGCTCTATTGATGAAATATAAGCAGCATTACCGGTTACGATCCTGATCTCACCATAAGTACCGTCTTCTTTTGATTCGACGGATATTATGCAAGTTGAAATATCGATCATATCGACAAAACTCTGATAGTCCATGGAATTCCTCCCATTTATCAATAATTCTTAATAGATTTTATCACAGGATTTTGAGGATGTCGTTAAATACCTATTAAAGAAATATATAAATATTATGATTTGATCCTCCATGTTCTGGGGGCATTCTTATACACCAGTTTCCGCATTAAGAATGTAAAAAGCACAGTAAACACAAGTAATATTCCCAAAAGAAGAATAGAGTTTACCGGGATCCAGCACACGATAGAAAAACCGAATCCTAAAACTACCTGGATCACCTTGTATATTCCGCCCTTAACATTAAGAGATGTTGTGAAAGGCTGGAATAAGTAGTAAGTAGAAAGCCATGTAACGTTATAGATTATTCCGATCAGAACACTTATCAGTATGTTAACAAGATAGTGCATCGGATAATCCTGACCTCCGGTATAGAAAAGGAAAAGATTAGCCAGAAGCGCAAAAGCAACAGACGGTATGACACTGATCTTTATAAGCTGCTTAAGCCTGATATCAAACAGCTTGATAATCTTATCCCTCTGCTTGAAAAAGCTGAAAGTCATAAGGCTATTGTCACAGTTGATAAACATAGCCTGTGTGCTCTTGAACGTGTTATCTGCCGCAGCTGCCGGGATCATCATTAAAAGCATATGAGCCTGGATCAGCCATCTGAAGAAAGACAAGGTTGATTCCGGATCAAAAGGTTCCAAGGAGTCCTCAAATCTGCCCCATAAGATCATGTTCCAAAGGTTCTTTATGACCATATTCGTGCAGTCATAGGCACCGAAAGCCTTATAGTAATGAGTAATAAAACCTCCGATAATAAGACCTGCCAAAATAATCGCCAATACCGCAAAAACTATTGGCTTTACCACTAGCATCCTGCCGTGTCTTTTCATAAAAAGAGCATTAAGGTATTCGAATCCTTTCTTGTTCTCATTAACACTGCCATTTGCCTTTATCTTCTTGAAACTCTTTGTAGTATCAGGCTTTTTATTAAACTCGATTTCCTTAATGTTTATATTGTCATGCAGAGCTCTTCTGTGAAGTCCCGAATCAAATCTGTTAAGTTCGATATATCCCAATATGCCAAGCACAGCCACAACACCTGCTAATGCAAGCATGACCGGCAGCGAGATAAATGAACCGTTGGCGACAAATATGAATATAAAAGCACCCACTATAATAGGAATAAACACAGATACTAACAGGAGCCTGAATGTAAAAGAAGCCTGGCTCGATCTCATAAGCTTATGGTGCTTATTCTTAATTCTGTAGCAGAAAGCCAGAAAGCCTGTACCTGAAAGCTTTATCAGGACAGCAAGTACCGGGATCAAAATCCAGAGCCAGAAAGGCGCTCCGGTCACGACAGCAATCAGACCTGCAATAAAGTATCCGATGACAAGTTTACCGAGATCATAGATAAACAATGTGTTGTTAAGCTTTCTCGCATCCATACGGAGCATGAAGACAAGGTATTCCTTCTCGGTCGTGCAGCGGAAATAAGGTCTGTTAATAAGGATTCCGCAAAGCGCATACAGGAAGAAGAACAATAGTGCAAAGCTGGCATAAAGATCGCTCTGAGTTATGCCAGGAGCCTGCCCATAATCCACATAGGTATTGGATAATATCCAGGATGCCACATAGATGGTTCCAAGACCTATTATCTTTCCGACAAACAACTTAAAGACTTCTTTAATGACATGGAAGATCCAGTAGATCACCTTAAGGAAAGTCGTAGAATAAAGCCTGTCCGGAATGATCTTACCGATAACAGGGGTCTTTTTAAGTGCAAAAACCAGACCGTTATATCCGATAATGCTCCTTAAGTGGATGATCTTAGCCAGGTTTCTGAAAAACTCTTTAATCATCTTCCTGATCCCTTAAAGCCTCAATTATCTTTTCCTTAAAGTCATCATTACCAAGATTGCTCTTATCGATAGGCTCAAGTCTGCCATTATGAAGGAGTACTATCTCGTCACAAAGATCTACTGCCACATCAAGAAGATGTGTCGAAAAGATCGTTATTCTTCCCTGCTTCTGGCTTCTTATCACATTTTTCATTTCCTCAGCGATAATGACATCCAATGAAGTCAGAGGCTCATCCAGAAGCATCAGTCTCGGAGCCGCTATGATATTCAAGAGCATCTGCATCTTATTCTTGGTGCCGTGTGAATAATCCTTAAGAAGCCTGTCTCTGTCATCTTCAGGTATCTTCATATATTCGAAATATTCATCGATCGTCTTGTCAGGCTTGATCTCATCATGAACTTCAATAAAGAATTTCAGGAATTCCCTGCCCGTCATGAATTCAGGAACAGTAGGCGTGGATACTATATATCCGATGTCTTCAGGCTTCAAAGGAATAGTTTGTTCTGAATCCCTGTTTTCGCGAAGGTAAAAAGAACCGGAATTATAGTCGATATCGCTGTTTATGCAATTAAAAAAGGTAGTCTTACCCGAACCGTTACGTCCCAAAAGGCCGTAGATCCTGCCTTCCTCGAAAACAAAATCAACATCTTTAAGCACCTGCTTGGAACCGTAACTCTTAACTAAGTGACTTATAACAAATTCCATATTTGAATCCCCCTACGACCGATATTCTACCATTATTCCAGACGGCTTATCTTAACGGTATCTTAATTTGTCATTGCCATTCAAATAATGGCAGTAGAACAATAAAGAAGCTCCCGCATCCTTAGGACACGGGAGCCTATAATCATTTTTCAACTAAATCAGCTGTCTCATAAAAGAGCATGAGACCATTCTATTAATCCACGATCTTTACAGGGGCCTCAAGCGTATACTGATAGATACCGTCGGCCTCGAAGAAATTGTAATTACTTGAGCGCTTATCGTTATTCTTCTTATCGCGAATGTAATTACATACTTCATTGCAGAGCTCAGAACTATCGAACCAAACGGTTATTATGACATCACAGCTGTCATCAATAACGAAATTGTCACCCTTGGTCCTGATCTGAACCGTCCTGATAGAGAAGTTGGTCAACTTGTCCTCAGGCCAATCAAAACTCCACAGGTTTCCGACATGTGAAGTTTCAGGAGTGATCGAAAACCTCTTAGCATAGCTTTCAACTGTCTCGTTAGCCTTAAGCTGCTTGGCCGAAAGGATGTTTTCTGCAATTACTTCTGCACTCTTTCCGGTAAAATCGACAATGATATCAGCCGCTTTGTTATTGGTGTTATCAGTCTTTGTTGCCTTTGACGTCTCAGTGGCAGCAGCAGAAGGCTTCGATTCTTCTTTTACTGTTACCTTGCTTTCTGATTCAGCAATAACAGTATCATCATTCTGTGTGGGATCTTCACTGGTCAGGACAGTGGTCTCCCCACTTGTCTCTGCTGTGCTCTCTTCAGATGTCTCTGTAGTTACTTCTTCCGAGGTCTCCGCCTCGGACTGTACTGCTTCAGTGCTTGTGTCCACACCCGCAGTTCCGGCTTGGCCTGCACAGGCTGTAAGACCAAGCATAACAGCGCCGACAAGGACGCAGTTAATGATTTTTTTCATAGTATTAATCTCCTATTATCCATATTTGAAGCCTTATGCACCCCATTAAGCATTTTGGCTTCGTTCGGGCATATTATAACCCATGCATTTGGATTTGATAGTCTTTACCAAATAACTCTTACACTAGTGCCACAAAAATTAAAACCCCGGTCAAAGCCGGGGTTTTATGTCTTTACAAATCGGTAGATTAGTCTGCGAAGCCATCACTATGTGAGAACAAGGATTTACCATTATTGTTTGTCCAAAATTCTGATTTGGTAGGGTCAAGTCCTGATTCATTGCTGACAACATAGAACTGGAGCGGAACATTTGCATCATTCAATACAACAGTATTTCTGAAATCAATACCATTGATCTTCTTTGTAGCTATGACTTTACCTTTATTATTTGGATTGCGCGGATACTTATACATCCACTCACCATTAACATAGAAAACTGCCGGAGCATCAGGCGTCTCTACATATGCCAGATAATAAACAGTATACTGTTCTGTTGTAGAGCACCCTGCCTTTTCATGCGGATGACCTACACCAAATACCAAAATGTATGGTTCATTCTCGCCTCTCTTACGGTCCATAAGTTGAAGCACCTTGTCTCCCCACTTCTGATTGGTACTCGTTTTCCAGTTAACATTTGTAGGGATAGCAACATTATTTGCATCGTAATATACTGGCGTATAACTGTCTCTTGAGGCATAAAGTTCAGATATTGTTGCCTGGGCAGCGGTCAAAGCATAATGCGCATTGGTGTAATACTTTTCCTTCCTGGTTCTGTCAATATATCCGGTCAGCGCAGGAACAAGCATCGCTGCGATTACTGCAAGGATGACAAGAACAATGATAAGCTCGACAAGCGTGAATGCCTGTCTGCTCTTATGCTTGGTTTTTGATACTCTTTTCAACATAACACAATGCTCCTTATACACTGATTTTACTCATCAGAGCATGCATTTTCAACACAATTATATTGCCTTACGCTAAATAACTTGAAAATTACTCTCTAGGACTCTCCTCTGGAATAAATTCATGCTTGTCGATGCTCTTATGGCGCTCTGCCACGGCAGCATCAGCCAGATCTATAAGCTTCTGCTGGGAATCGACCTTTTCCTTGCCTCTCAGATCGAGCTTATGGTACGTACCGTCAGGTGACAGGAAATGAGCCCTTACAGTATCCGCAAGTTCAACATCAAGGACTTCCTTGACTCTCGCCCTGCAATCAGGATCTTCTATAGGGAAAAGCAATTCCACACGGCGGTTTAAGTTTCTCGGCATCCAGTCAGCAGACGCAAGATACATATCCTCATGACCTTCATTATAGAAATAGAAGATCCTGGAGTGCTCAAGGAAGCGTCCTGTGATAGAACGGACAGTGATATTCTCACTCATTCCTGGAACACCGGCTCTGAGACAACAGATTCCTCTTACGATAAGGTCGATCTTAACGCCTGCATTTGATGCGGTATAGAGAGCTTTTATAATGGTCTCGTCAACAAGGGAATTGATCTTGGCAATAATCCTGGCAGGCTTGCCGGCTCTTGCATTGTCTGCTTCCCTTCTGATCCTTGCGATGAAGTAATCCTTCATCCACAAAGGTGCCGGAATGAGTCTTCTCCAACTCTGCGGAATAGAGAAACCCGAGAGCATGTTAAAGAACTCGGATGCATCCTCACCGAATGATTCATTAGCCGTAAACAATCCGAGATCGGTATATATCTTCGCTGTTACATCGTTATAGTTACCCGTTGCCAGATGGAGATATCTTCTGATACCATCCTCTTCTTTTCGAACGACAAGGGTGATCTTACTGTGAGTCTTAAGACCGACAAGGCCGTAAATGACATGGCATCCGGCATTCTCGAGTTTCTTCGCCCAGTTGATGTTATTCTCCTCGTCAAACCTCGCTTTAAGCTCAACAAGCACCATGACCTGCTTACCGTTCTGGGCAGCTTCAAGGAGTGAAGCGATGATCGGAGATCTGTCAGATACACGGTAAAGAGTCTGCTTGATAGCAAGGACATTAGGGTCTCTAGCAGCCTGTTTTACGAATTCAAGCACAGGCTCGAAAGTCTCATACGGATGATGAACTATCCTGTCTTTTGCCCTGATCTGCTCGAAAATATCAAGTTCGGAGACAGGTCCGTCGAATGAAGCCGCCTCGGCAGGTTCATGTGCCTTGTAGCACAATTCCGGATGCTTTGCCTTGCATGCTGAAGTAAGCTTCGAGAGGAATGTGAGGTCGATCGGACCGTTAACGCTGAAGATATCAGCCTCATCTACTTCAAGCTCATCAACAATGTATCTTAAAAGATCAGAATCGATATCATCCTGGACTTCAAGCCTGATGATCTCACCGAATCTTCTTCTTCTGACCTGGGTCTCGATCTCCTTCAAGAGGTCTTCTGCCTCATCCTCGTCGATATCAAGGTCAGCATTACGCATTACTCTGTAGAAAGCAGTTGCTTCTACAGCCTGGCCATCAAAGAGCATTCCAACATTTGCCCTTATGATCTGCTCTACAGGAATGAAGACATCCCCGTCTTCTGTCGGAATCTGATAAAGTCTCTTTACGACCGTAGGAATCTGAACAGTCGCATACATATACTTATCTTCGTTTACGGATTTCTTAGCATTTGATATTCCGTAGTTCGCACTCTCCTGAAGCTTAAACTGGTTAGGCTCATTGACGAGTCTTACGCACATATTGAGCATGCGGTTATATATCAAAGGGAAAGGTCTTGAAGAGTCAACTGCCATCGGAGTTAAGATCGGATAAAGGACCGTCTTGAAGTAAGAATCAGCGATCTTTTTGAGCTGGTCACTTAATTCATCATAATTCTTAAGGAAGATCTTTTCGGCAGCAAGAGAAGGAACAAGGGATCGTCCATATGTCGAATACATAAGGGACATTGTTCTTCTTGTCTTCTGGTCTATCCTCTCGAGCTGTTCGTCTATAGAGAAACCTGCGATATCACGCTCAGCAAAATCAATACTCTGCATATCCCTTAACGAAGCAACTCTTACGATATAGAACTCATCAAGGTTAGAAGCAGTGATTGCAAGGAAGTTCAGTCTCTCGAGAAGGGGATTCTTCTGGTCTCTTGCCTCATGAAGGATACGGTCATCGAATTCGAGCCATGAAAGCTCACGGTTATAGAAACATGCATTGCCACTCAGGAAAGATGCCGTTGATTCAAGGAAAGCCTTATCCTTAATATCAGGTGAAGCGACAAAAGAAGGTGCTTTTTTCTTAACTTCCTTTTTGGCTTCAGGCTTCTTCGCGACAGCCTTCTTAGCCTGAACTTTCTTGGTCTCTGTCTTTTTTGCAGGTGCTTTCTTTGCAGCAGGCTTTTTTGCCTGTGTCTTATTGGCAGTTGCCTGCTTCTTTCCTGCAGATGTATTTGATTTACGCGCAGATGCGCTCTTTTTAACAGCCATTAGCCTTCCCTCCTGGTCTTGAGAACGGGCTTGATTCCCATAACATCTTCGAACATTACGCAGCGGTTCTCGAATGCCCATTTCTCGAATGACATATCTTCTGATGCATCACATGTAATAAGGAACTCATAATCCTTGATCTTGCACTGGATCTTCTTTGCTTTTTCCTTATGCGAAGCATCAATGGCATCAGCGATCTTAAGTATGGATGCGAGCTTTGATACGATGACTTTCTGATCAGGCGGAAGGATCGAGTAGTAGTAACTGTCGTAAGGCTTATTTCTCGGATAGAGTCTTACGATCATGGCCACCATATTGATCTCATCGTGGTCAAGGCCCATCAGATTAGTATTCTTGATAATTGAATATGCAACGTCACTGTGATTTCTCGAGTGAACGAACTTGCCTATCTCATGAAGTATGACAGCTACCTGCAAAAGCAATCTGTCACGGCTTCCAAGTCCGCTTATCTTCTTTGTCTCATCGAAAAACTGCAATGCAGTCTTCTCGACGAACTCGATATGCTTCTTGCTTGAGCGGTAACGCTTTGCAATGTGTCTTGAAGCCGAGATAAGGTAACTGTCCGGCTGAATATCTGACTTAAGTCCCTGTGAGTTAACGCAGTAGTAATAGATAATGCCGTCAGACAAGGAAGCATGGGGCATATAGATAGTGTCAACGCCCGTATATTCAAGCATATTCTTAACGAGAAGCGCCGTAGGAAGAAGCAGCGGTGCGATCATCGAAGGAATATTATCCTTAATCGTAAGATCTGCTGCACGGGTCTTGAAAAGATAATCATAGACCTTAAGGAACTCTTCCTTTGTAAGGATCACGGAAGACATAGCGTCATGTCCTGCGAGATGCTTGATGTAACCCATCTCGCCCGAAAAAGCTATGAGATTCTTATATATGATCCCCTTTGGTTCCACAGCGTGATAGTCATCAAGGTCCTGGGCGATGAATTCTTCTGCCACCTCATCATAATGAATAGTCTTACTCTGAAGATCAGAGAGCATTCCCGAGATCCTTAATGAACCGAGCAAAAGATTCTGACTGAATACAAATTCCGACTTATCGTATACAGATGCCTGAATGGAACCTGAACCGATATCAAGGATCATGGTTCCGCTGGAAATGATCTTTGCAAAGTCAGGATAGATAGCCTGAACAGCCAGAGTCTGGTAATAACGTTCCATCGAGTTATCAAGGACCTTGATCTTGAATCCTGTTCTTGTCCTTACTTTCTCGATTACGACTTCAGCATTCGAAGCGTCACGGAATGCGGATGTGGCTACGCAGAAAACTCGCGCGACCCCATACTCCCTGCACTTCTCATCGAACATCTTAAGGCACCTGCAAAGTTCTTCAACCTGCGCAGGTGCGATAACTCCGGATGAATAAGATTGGGTTCCAAGTCCTGTAAATTTGCGGACTGCCTCGATTTCCTTAGGTTTACCTTTTGATCCTATCTCAAAGATCTTAAGTCTAGCTGTAAGCGAGCCTATGTCGATTACTGCGACAAGCTTTTTTGCCATCGCTTATTTCCTCTTTTCTTCTTGCCGTCAGAGATTCTCAATAACAGCCTGTGTTATCTCTTTAGTTCCGACGAGCTTTATATTTGTACCTTCTCCGACGAAGGTTATGTCACTTGTGCGAAGTCCGCTTTCAAGAGTCTTCTTGACTGCGTTTTCGATATCGGATGCGATCTCTTCTTCACCGAACTGCATTCTCATCATCATAGCGGCAGACAGTATGCACGCTAACGGATTTGCCTTATTCTGACCGGCAAGATCAGGTGCGGAACCATGGATAGGCTCATACATTCCCGGAGTTCCTGCTGCGCCTAAAGATGCTGAAGGAAGCATTCCGATAGAACCTGCGATCTGTCCTGCTTCATCTGACAGGATATCGCCAAAGAGATTGCTCGTTACGATCACATCAAAAGTTGAAGGTCTGCTAATGATCTGCATAGCAGCATTATCAACATAAAGACAGTCAAATTCGACTTCCGGATAATCGTAAGCCATCTGGCTTGCAAGTCTTCTCCACATCCTGCTCGTTAAGAGAACATTAGCCTTGTCAACCAGTGTAAGCTTTTTCCTTCTGGTCATAGCAAGTTCGAAAGCGATCTTTAAGATCCTGTTGATCTCTCCTTCTGAATAACTCTCAGTATCGTAAGCTACTTTGCCCTTAACCGTGCCGTCAGACAGACGGTCACCGCTCTGATAAGATCCGATCTTACCGAAGTAGATGCCTCCAGTGAGTTCACGGACGATAACAAAATCAATATTTCCGGGATTTTTAAGAGGCGATGCCGCCTTCAGTTCATCGTATACCTTAACTGGTCTGATATTCGCATAAAGTCCCAATCCGGATCTTAATCCAAGAAGTGCTTTCTCAGGTCTTACCTCAGGATCGACATTGTCCCACTTAGGTCCTCCGACGGCACCCAGAAGAACAGCATCACTGTCCTTTGCAGCTGAGATGGTCTCCTGCGGAAGCGGGATCCCGAACTGATCTACCGCTGCTCCGCCTGCCTTCAATTCTCTTGCGACGATCTCGATCTCCTTGCTCTTTGCAGCTGCCTCGAGAACCTCAATAGCAGCAGAAGTTATCTCTGGACCGATCCCGTCACCCGGAATAACTGCAATGTTATACTTTTTAGCCATGTTTCTACCCCTTTAACTTACATCCCGGACCTGGTATATCCTATAAGTCCGCCATTGGCCATAATGTTCTTTATAAACTCAGGAAAAGCTTTTGCATTAAAAGACTCCCCTGTAGTTATATCCGTGATGACTCCGGTATCGAAGTCAGCTTCGATCTCATCTCCTTCATTGATCTTCTGTGCTGCTTCCGGACACTCAAGGATAGGAAGTCCGACATTGATCGAATTACGGTAGAAGATCCTCGCAAAATCTTCAGCTATAACAAGTGATATACCGCTTGCTTTAATGGCTACAGGCGCATGTTCTCTTGAAGAACCACACCCGAAATTCTTCCCGGCTACCATGATGTCTCCGGGCTTTACCCTGTCTTTGAAGGATATATCAATATCCTCCATGCAATGCTCTTTGAGGTGATCAGGATCTGCAGAAGTAAGATATCTTGCAGGAATGATTACATCAGTATCTATATTGTCTCCATACTTGAAAACTCTTCCGCTGACCTTCATCATTGACCTCCCCTCTTATAGCTCATCAGGTGTTCCGACACGTCCAAGAACAGCTGACGCTGCAGCAACAGGAACACCGCTCAGTATTACTTCTGATTCAGGATCACCCATACGTCCAACAAAATTTCTGTTGGTAGTTGATACACATCTCTCGCCTTTAGCAAGAACACCCATGTGACCGCCAAGACAGGGACCGCATGTAGGTGTGGATATTACACATCCCGCATCATCCAGGATCTGAAGCCAGCCGTTATCAAGAGCCTGTCTGAAGACCTTCTGGGATCCGGGTATTACAATGCATCTGACATCCTTATGGACCTTAAGGCCCTGGAGTATCGTAGCAGCTGCGCCTATATCTTCAAGTCTGCCGTTAGTGCATGAACCGATAACGACCTGGTCGATCTTAATATCCGTGCACTCGGATGCCTTCTTTGTATTTGAAGGAAGATGAGGAAGCGCTACTGTAAGATCAATATCATTAAGATCAATGTCTATTACCCGGCTATAGGAAGCATCCTCATCAGCCGTATAGATCTTGTAATCACTCTTGATAAATCTTTCCGGATTAGTCCTGGAGATATACTTCAGAGTATAGTTATCGACCGGAAAGATTCCATTCTTCGCGCCGCACTCTATAGCCATATTGCAGACAGTAAGTCTCTGATCCATTGAAAGAGCTTTAATGCCTTCCCCGTCAAACTCCAAAGACTTGTAAAGAGCACCATCCACACCGATCTTGCCGATTATGCTTAATATAAGATCCTTACCTGTGACAAACTTCTTGAATGTTCCCTTGAGATTGATCCTGATCGCTTCCGGAACTTTGAACCAGGTAACACCCCTGGCCATAGCACAGGCAAGATCCGTCGATCCTACACCTGTCGAAAACGAACCCAGCGCACCGTAAGTGCAGGTATGTGAATCTGCACCGATAACAAGATCACCAGGAAGGACAATACCGTTATCAGGAAGGATAACATGTTCGATGCCCATCTCTTTACGGCCGAGTTCATAGTAATGAGTGATCTCATGCTCGCGCGCAAAGCAACGCATCGTCTTATTAAGTTCTGCGGATTTGATATCTTTATTCGGAGTAAAATGATCCTGGATCATCAGGACTCTGTCTTTATCGAAAACATCTTTTACGCCAAGCTGCTCGAAAACTTTTATGGCAGGCGGAGTAGTTACATCATTACCGAGAACATAATCAAGTCTTGCTTCGATAAGGTCACCGGGCGCAACGCTGTCAAGCCCTGCATGATCAGCAAGAATCTTCTGCGTCATCGTCATTGGCATATCAACTTTACCTCCGAAACAATATTAAATATTTTACAACATTATTTGATTATTAAAAAGCATTAGAAATAGGTACTGTCTCAGAATGGATGAGATGGTCCTTGTTTATTTGGTATGGATCAAGGCGGGATCAGAGGTTTGCCAACAGGTTTTCGAAAAGCCGCAGCAGTAAGTTTTTACCGTATTTAGAGAATCACAGTAAAAGTCACAGTATGCTATGACGGTTACTGTGATTTTTTCGAGACTCTATTAAAAATCACACTAAAAGTCACAGTGTACTGTGACGGTTACTGTGATTTTTCTGCGATATGAGGTCAAAGACTCCGAAAAAATACGGCATTTTGAGACAACGCCTTTCTTTAAGTTCTTAACCAACTGTGTATTGAGATCTGATCAGTCTTCGTTCAGTTCGAAGTACTCATCGTAAAGAGCAGAAAGTTTGTTAGCGTTTTCTTCATAACGCTTCAGGTCTTCACTGCTGCATGAACCGCCGAACTTGGCTTCGAGTTCTTTTTGCTCTGCTTCAAGTCTTGTCGTTTCCTTCTCTATATCAGCGATCCTCTGACGGCGCTTTGCAGATTCCTTTCTGCCAAGTGCACGGTTAGCGTTGCGCGCCGTATTCTCATTCTCAGTTTTCGGAGCTTCCTCAGGAACTTGTGAAGAGGTGTCTGACTGCTGCACAGCTTTCCTGTAGTAATAATACGAATCATAAAGCTCTGCTTTCTTATCCTTGAATCCGAGGACCTTGTCAGCACACTTGTCGATAAAGAATCTGTCGTGGCTTACACAGATTACTGCTCCGCTGTACTCTTTGATCGCATCCTCAAGGATCTCCCTTGAATTGATATCCAGGTGATTTGTGGGCTCGTCCAGGAAAAGAACATCAGGGTTCTCTCTGAGAAGACAGCAAAGATAAAGTCTTGACCTCTCACCGCCTGACAGCATGGATATCTTTTTGAATGCATCATCACCTTTGAATCCGAATCTGGCAAGAAGAGTTCTTGCTTCAGTAGTTCCTATATCACTTCTTGACACAAGCTCATCAAAGCATGTCATTTCCTCATCGTCAAAAGGGACGAACTGTTCCATATATCCCATCGACTGTGCAGATCCGATAAGCACAGTTCCTGATGAACCGCTGAGCTTCTCTCCTGCATGGCCTGACAGGAGTTTTAGAAGAGTTGTCTTACCGCAACCATTAGGACCTGCAAGGAAAAGTTTCTCATCTGCAGTTACTTCAAAAGACAACGGATCAAAGAGATTGGTATCGCTGTCTTCAAACTTCATCGCGAGATCTTTTGTCTGGAGGATGATACGGTCAGATCTTCCCGTACGTTCCAGAGGCTGAGCGGTAAAACTCATTTTCGCAAAACCTGAAGGAAGCTTTGATCTTGCTTCTTCGAGCTGTTCTTCTATCTTCGCGACCATCTTCTCTCTTTGATGGTAACCGCTGATATTCCTGTGCGAGAGCATTGTCTGCTTGACATCGAGCTGGCGTGCAAGTTCTTCTTCCAAAGCTTTTGTAACCAGACTCTGTGACTTTATAAAGTGTTCTTTCTGCTCTTTATAATCAGTATATCCGCCTTTGTATTCAGTGATGTGACCGCCATCTAATTCGATGACTTTAGTCGCGACCTGATCAATAAAATGTCTGTCGTGTGTAATTACAAATACTGCTCCGCCATAAGAAGACAGAAAGTTCTCAAGCCACTCAACTGCTTCCATATCAAGATGGTTAGTAGGCTCGTCGAGCAAAAGGACATCCGGCCTGTCGACGATCAGTCTTGCAAGACAGACACGCATCTTCTCACCACCTGACAAGTCCGTAAAGTCATCTCTGTCATGAATGCCTTTAAGACCTAATCCTGCAAGCGCATCTTTTAATCTGTATTCGTAATCGTATCCGCCGGAAGCTTCATAAAGAGACTGAAGCTTTGATAATTCATTAACGAGTCCGTCTGTATCTTCACCTGTTTCTGATGCATGTGAGATCTTTGAAGATACTGTCTCGATCTTAAGTTCAAGATCAACGAGATTCGAAGGTTTTAATGTGGCACCCGAAAGGTCCTGTTCATCCATGTTCTGTGAAAGATAACCTGCTATGGTATTACCGTGAAGAATAACTTCACCGTCATCCGGCGTAAGTGTTCCTTTGATGATCTTAAACAGAGTGGATTTACCTGCACCGTTATCACCAATGAAAGCGATCCTGTCACCTTTATTCACGCGAAAAGAAACACCGTCAAGTATGCGGCGTGGTCCATAATTCATCGTGATGTTATTAAGTGTCAGAAGAGGCATGTTTTTTCCTTTCAGTTTGATACGGCACTCATTGTATCACACACTATAAAAACCTGCTAACAAAAATCAATAGCCTGTTGGCAGGTTTTTGTTTTGAAACAACTAGGCATAGCAAACAGACCGGAGTCAAATCCGGTCTTTGTTTTAGCATTAATGGATTTATGCTGCTTGGTAAA
>Ga0256404_1000534_pt1 | contig 99092 bp, 77 predicted proteins | sample RumenRJG_01DNA_FD_185990 | JGI IMG/M metagenome (GOLD analysis project Ga0256404, IMG submission 185990) | Bovine rumen microbial communities from Lethbridge, Alberta, Canada - RJG_01 | ecosystem: Host-associated > Mammals > Digestive system > Stomach > Rumen | place: Canada: Alberta | collected... | reverse complement strand
AAACTGACCCCTAAAGAAAAGCGTGATGCCTCTTCTCCTCTATGAGGCTCCATACTGCGATTCCTAATCTAAGGATCTATATCAGATAGAATAATTTAATATATATATTATAATTATTATATATTATATATTATATTTAATTAATTATTAATTATTAATTAATTAATATAATTAATATACCTATTATAATACGCGTTATAATACGCGCGCGTGAAAATTACAGTTAGGTGTGTAGGTTTACGAATTTTCTCTAGGGGACAATATGCACATGTACAATCCCATCGTTTTACGTTTTTACGTTTTTACATTTTACGTTTTCTGAGGGTATCTTCAGCATATCATCCTCTACAGGCCATACCCTTCTGGGAAATCTTGCGTAGCTCGTGTACCCCTCTTCTAGGGGTGGTATATCTAGCGCATAGTTACACCGCGAAGGGATTGCCCGTACTACATCAAACTCGGGAGTGCCCTTCCGGGTATATGCAAGCATGCAGATGTGGAGCAACCACTCAGAGCGTAAAAAGGTAAAAGGTAAACTCGATGGAATTGTACATGTGCATCATCAAACAAAACAAGAGCAGACAAGAAAAGTCCCTCACTCCGAAATAGAAATGAGGGACTACGTAATGTAAATACTGTCCATAAAGATACAACACATGAGTATCCGAACTTTGATATGTTGTACCCAAAAGGAAATCTGTTTTTCCACCCAAGACCTCACAATTAAACGTGAGTTGCGGCTCTACGATCAACGTACTTGTATTCATAGTGTAATAACGCGCCTGATTATAAGCGGTAGTACTAAGAGGATGATAATAACTGCGCAGATACAAATCCTGTTGGTCGCTCGAACTATAGTTGTAACCAGCCTGCAACTTTACAGCCAATTGATTCCACACACGATAACTACCATTAAAACTAGTACTTAACGATAGGGCGTTATTGCTACCATCATAGTTGAGGATACTCAACGGAGCTGTGAAGTTAGTATTCTCCAACAACCAGTAAGGATTACCATTCTCATCGTATGGAGGCAGATTAGGTTCCGACACCACTTGAGCATAACCGGATGAAGCCTCAAAATTAGGTAAAAAAAAGATGCAGACAAGCTTCACAGCTTATCTGCATCAACATGCTTTGTGATTTTATGATTTATTCAAAAAAAGCGCAATAGTTGTCTATTTCAGTCGCTTATATCCGTATGCAGCAATATCATCCAATTCCTCCTCAATACGAATCAACTGATTATATTTAGCCATACGATCGGTACGAGAGAGCGAACCCGTCTTGATCTGTCCGGAATTAGTGGCTACGGCTATGTCGGCTATCGTGGTATCCTCGGTTTCGCCCGAACGATGTGAGGTTACCGTAGTATATCCATGGCGATGTGCCATCTCTATAGCCTCCAAAGTCTCTGTAAGCGAACCTATCTGATTCACCTTGATAAGTATAGAGTTGGCAGCTCCCATCTTGATACCCTTCTCCAAGAATTTCGTATTGGTAACAAACAAGTCATCGCCAACCAACTGGCAACGGTCGCCGATTCTCTCCGTCAACCTCACCCAATTGTCCCAGTCGTTCTCATCGAGCCCGTCCTCGATAGAGTCGATAGGATATTTAGAAATCAATTTTTCTAGATACGCGATCTGCTCATCGGCCGAAAGTTTCTTGCCGTTAGGGTCCTTCTTAGTTCCATTCTTCAGTTGGCGATAGTCATAATACCACTTACCATCCTCGCATGTAGCAAACTCAGAAGCGGCACAATCCATGGCAATCTTAACATCCTTGCCCGGTTCATAACCAGCTTTCTTGATGGCCTCCACGATGGTGTCGAGCGCATCCTCGATGCCATCAAAGTTAGGCGCATATCCACCCTCGTCGCCTACCGCCGTAGAGAGTCCACGAGCCTTCAACAACTTTGCCAAGTTATGGAACACCTCAGAACCCATACGGATGGCCTCACGCTCGTTGGCGGCACCAACAGGACGAATCATAAACTCCTGGAAAGCGATAGGCGCAGCAGAATGGGCGCCTCCATTCACGATATTCATCATAGGAACAGGTAATGTATAAGCATTACAGCCACCTATATATCTATAAAGTGGAATGTTAAGAGCCTTGGCCGCAGCCTTGGCACATGCCAACGATACACCAAGGATAGCATTAGCGCCCAAATTAGACTTTGTAGGAGTGCCATCGAGCGCCAACATCTTATAGTCGATAGCACGTTGTTCAAACACACAATCACCCTTTAGAGCTGGCGCAATCACCTTATTCACGTTGTCGACAGCCTTCAGGACGCCCTTACCCAGATAGCGATCCTTATCACCATCACGAAGTTCCAAAGCCTCATTTTCACCTGTTGAAGCACCTGACGGTACGGCCGCACGTCCCATTACACCATTTTCGAGTGTTACTTCTACCTCAACAGTCGGATTACCTCTTGAATCGAGGATTTCTCTTGCATGAATTTTTTCAATTCTCATAATTCTATGATCTTAATTACGTAAAAAATTATATTCCAAGTTCTTCGATGAAACCTTCATTAATCATGATGCAAAGATACGATGAAAATCTAGTTGCCACAATACCCAAAAATGAGTGTTCTTCAGGCCCTACCTACTAGGTCTCTACTAAAACGCTATTAGCTAAAAATAGGTATTCAGAACAGATTGTATCCCCTCCGGAGAATATACGTAACGACAGAGTGGAGTACGCAGATATGGAGCAACCACTCGGAGCGTAAAAATGTAAAACGTAAAAACGTAAAACGATGGGATTGCAAAGTTGCATGAGAGGCTAAAAATGCTTTTATGAAAAATATCGTATATTTACACTTACTAGTTGAGTTCACGCGCAAACGTTTTCACTAAAGAGTGTTAAAAAACGACCTTGTGCGGGCACACAATTAAGAATTGATAAAAAAAACACATTAAAAATTTGGTAAATAAAAAAAAATACATACCTTTGTGACTGTTATCCTGAAAACAATCTTTTTACCTTAAAAAAACTAATACCTATTGAAGATTTGGAGCGGTCGACTGTGAAGTCCATCGCTTTTTTTGTATATGTTCCCGAAAAGCTAATTAATCTTAAAATACACATTTTAAAACATAAAAGAGCCAAAAAGTGAAAGATATTTTGTAAATTTGCAGCCGATTTAGTCCGTTTGGGCTCGAATAAGTGTTGGCATCCGCCAATCGCCTAGCGGAAAAACCCGTTTAATAAATTAAAATGTACGCAATTGTAGAAATTAACGGTCAGCAGTTCAAGGCTGAGGAAGGTAAGAAGCTTTTCGTACACCACCTCAAAGATGTAGAAGCTGGTAAGACTGTTGAGTTTGACAAGGTACTTCTCGTAGACAACGAGGGTAATGTCACAGTTGGTGCCCCTACTGTAAATGGAGCAAAAGTAGTAGTAGAAGTTGTGAACCCACTCGTTAAGGGTGACAAGGTTATCGTCTTCAAGATGAAGCGCCGCAAGGACTATCGCAAGAAGAACGGTCATCGTTCACAGTTCACAGAAGTAGAAGTTAAACAAGTAATCGCTTAAAATCGGAGGTAATTATGGCACATAAAAAAGGTGTAGGTAGTTCTAAGAACGGCCGCGAGTCAGCAGCTCAGAGATTAGGCGTTAAGATTTGGGGTGGTCAGAAAATCGTTGCAGGTAACATCATCGTTCGCCAGCGCGGTAACAAGCACTTCCCAGGTGAGAATGTAGCACAGGGTAAAGACGATACTCTTTACGCTCTTGCAGATGGTATTGTATACTTCCACAAGGGTCGCAAGGATAAGAGTACTGTTTCTGTACTTTCACCAGAAGCTTACGCTGAAAAAACTAAGAAGGCTGAAGCTTAAATTATAAAAGTCAAAACTTATTCCAAACAAACATAGAAGCCTATCCTCACCAAGGATAGGCTTTCTGCTGTCTTATATCTACCTATTCTCCCCCTCTTTTTCTCGTTTTTTTCCCTTCATCTTTCTCGTATATCAATTTATTTTATTAATTTTGCGTCTTAGATAGTAAAATTTAAAATAAGATATTAAGTATGCTTACACTTAAACTCATTAGTGAAGAGACCGAACGCGTAATCAAAGGTCTTGAGAAAAAGCATTTCAATGGTGCTCGTGAAGCCATTGAGAAAGTACTAGAATTCGACAAGATCCGTCGAGAAGCTCAACAGAAGTTGGATGCAAACAAGCAGCAACAGAATCAGCTTTCCAAGCAAATTGGTGGCCTGATGAAAGAAGGTAAGAAAGATGAAGCCAACAAGATAAAAGAAGAAGTTGCTCAGTTAAAGGCTGCCGACAAAGCCTTGGAGGAAATCATGGACAAGGCGCAGGAAGATATGACTCGCCAGCTCCTCGATATCCCTAACATTCCAAACGACAAAGTTCCTGAGGGTAAGGACGCTTCTAGTAATGTCGTTATCAAGGAGGATGTGAGCAACTTGCCAAACCTTGGCGACGACGCCCTTTGCCATTGGGATTTGCTCAAGAAATTCAATCTCGTGGATTTCGACCTTGGCGTTAAGATTACAGGTGCCGGCTTCCCTGTTTACATCGGCAAGATGGCTCGCTTCCAGCGTGCCCTCGAGGCTTTCTTCCTCGACGAAGCTCGCAAGTCGGGATATGTTGAGATTCAGCCTCCTTATGTTGTCAACGAGGCTTCCGGTTATGGCACAGGTCAGTTGCCTGACAAGGAGGGCCAGATGTATCATGCTAATTTGGACAATCTCTTCCTCATCCCTACCGCTGAGGTTCCTGTAACCAACATCTTCCGCGATGAGATTCTCGACGAGAAAGATCTCCCTATCAAGCGTTGCGCATATTCTGCTTGTTTCCGTCGTGAGGCTGGAAGCTATGGTAAGGATGTTCGCGGACTTAACCGTCTACATCAGTTTGATAAGGTGGAAATCGTTCGTATCGATACTCCTGAACATTCTTATACTTCATGGCACGAGATGCTCGACCATGTAGAAGGATTGCTCAAGAAGTTGGAATTACCTTATCATCTGTTGCTCCTCTGTGGTGGCGACATGAGTTTCACTTCAAGCATCTGTGTTGACTTTGAAACTTATTCTGCTGCTCAGAAGCGTTGGCTCGAGGTTTCTTCTGTTTCTAACTTCGAAAGTTATCAGGCTAACCGTCTACATTGTCGTTATCGTCATGCTGACGACAAGAAGATCGAACTTTGCCACACTCTTAATGGTTCTGCTTTGGCTCTCCCTCGTATTGTCGCAACAATCCTCGAGAACAATCAGACTCCGGAAGGTATCCGTGTGCCAAAGGTTCTCGTACCATACTGTGGTTTCGAGATGCTCGACGACAAGATGGACTAAAACATACAAGAGTTCAGAGATTCCATTCCAACCCCTTGGATCTCTGAACTTACTTTTATACACACAAGAATGTATTCCCTTTTTTTTGACACAAACACTACTCAAAGAATATCATTCCATAAAACACCATAAAGAACTAATATCATGAACAAGATCCTTAATAAAGAACAATTCTCCGAGAAAGTTTTCTGCATGGAAGTAGAAGCTCCTCTCATCGCCCATAGCTGTCGACCGGGCAATTTCATTATCGTACGTGTCGACAAAAATAGTGAACGTGTGCCTTACACGATAGCTAAAGCTGACGCTCAGAGAGGAACGTTAACACTTGTAGTACAGGAGGTTGGACTCTCTTCTACGAAATTCTGCCAACTTAATGTGGGCGACTCTATACTCGATATCGTAGGCCCTCTGGGAAATGCTTCGCATATCGAGAATTACGGTACGGTAATCTGTGCAGGAGGCGGCATCGGTATTGCTGCTATCCTCCCTATCCTCACAGCCTTGAAAAAGGCGGGAAACAAGGTCATCTCTGTACTTGCCGGAAGAACAAAGGAACTTGTGATCATGATAGACGATGTACGCAAATACTCCGACGAGGTCATCATCATGACCGATGACGGAAGTCTTGGCGAAAAGGGCGTCGTCACTCAAGGTGTGGAGAAAGTAATCCAACGTGAACATGTCGACAAGGTGTTGGCTATCGGACCTCCGATCATGATGAAGTTTACGTCTTTACTTGCTCATAAATACGGCATTCCTAACGACGTGTCGCTCAACACGATCATGGTTGATGGTACGGGAATGTGCGGGGCTTGCCGACTTACCATTGGCGGAAAAACTAAATTCGTATGTATCGACGGACCTGAGTTTGACGGAGATCTCGTAGACTGGGATGAGATGTTCAAGCGTATGGGAACCTTCAAGAATGTTGAGCGCGAGGAGATGGATCATTATTCCGACCATGTATGTTCTGCAACCGACATACCGGTACAGGAATATGCGGAGATGGTGGCTTCGGATGACGATTCCGACGACGATTCCATCGAGGTACTCACAGATCGTAACTCCGAATGGCGCAGCAATTTACGCGGTTTGATGAAACCAAAGGAGCGTATGGCTATCCCACGAGTACAGATGCCGGAATTAGACGCAGCCTATCGAGCAACTACCCGATTGGAGGAGGTAAACAAGGGACTTACGAAAGAGATGGCTGTTACCGAAGCACATCGTTGTCTCGACTGCGCTCATCCGACATGCGTCGAGGGGTGTCCTGTCAACATCAACATTCCATCATTCATCAAGAATATCGAACGTGAGAATTTCCTTGCGGCAGCCAAAGTTCTCAAGAATACTTCTGCCCTTCCGGCTGTTTGCGGACGTGTTTGCCCACAGGAAAAACAATGTGAGAGCCGATGCATCCATCTCAAGATGAACAAACCAGCCGTAGCCATAGGCTATCTGGAACGTTTCGCGGCCGACTACGAACGGGAAAATGGGCACACCACCTTACCTCGGATTGCTCCTTCTAATGGCATCAAAGTAGCCGTCATAGGCTCAGGACCATCCGGATTGAGTTTTGCGGGCGATATGGTAAAGCGTGGATTTGAGGTATATGTTTTCGAAGCACTTCATGAGATAGGCGGAGTATTAAAATACGGAATACCGGAATTCCGACTTCCTAACAAAATCGTAGATGTTGAAATCAACAATCTTCGTAAGATGGGCGTACATTTCCAAACCGATTGTATCGTAGGCAAAACGATCAAAATCGAGGATTTAGAGCGCCAAGGGTTCCGTGGATTTTTCGTAGGTTCGGGTGCCGGTCTACCCAACTTCATGGGCATTCCCGGAGAAAACTTCATCAATATTATGAGTAGTAACGAATATCTTACTCGTGTGAACCTCATGGATGCTGCCAATCCCAAGACCGATACTCCGATAAATATTGGTAAGAAAGTTCTCGTCGTGGGTGGTGGCAACACAGCCATGGACTCTTGTCGCACAGCCAAACGACTGGGAGCCGACGTGACCCTCGTATACAGACGAAGTGAAGCCGAGATGCCAGCACGCCTCGAAGAGGTGAAGCATGCCAAAGAAGAAGGTATACATTTCTTGACATTACACAACCCAAAAGAATATCTGGCCGACGAAAACGGACGCGTGTCGGGTGTTGTGCTCGAAGAAATGGCTTTAGGCGAACCTGATGCCAGCGGACGCAGACGTCCTGAGCCAACAGGAAACACTCAAACCCTCAGTTGCGATCAAGTTATCGTGGCCGTAGGAGTGAGTCCTAACCCATTAGTACCCAAGTCAATAGAAGGTATCAAACTCGGTAGAAAGAACACGATCGTCGTAGACGACAGCATGCAGAGCAACATCAAGAATCTGTATGCCGGGGGCGACATCGTGCGTGGGGGCGCAACGGTAATCCTCGCTATGGGCGACGGTCGTCGGGCAGCAGCCAACATGGCACAAAAATTAATTGAATAAAATGAACGGAATTTACACAATTATCTTGCTCATTATGAGCAACATCTTTATGACATTGGCCTGGTACGGGCATCTGAAACTACAACAGACTGGGGTCAGCACACATTGGCCTCTGATAGGCGTAATCCTATTCTCTTGGTGTATAGCCTTCCTTGAATATTGTTGCCAAGTACCGGCCAATCGCATAGGTTTCCACGACAATGGCGGACCTTTCTCGCTAGTACAACTTAAAGTAATACAAGAATGTATCTCGCTTGTTGTCTTCACGATTATTGCCGGAGTAATGTTCCAGGGAGAATCTCTACATTGGAATCACGCCCTCGCATTCCTCTGCCTTATCGCAGCCGTTTATCTAGTTTTCTTAAAATAAGTGGTTAAATAGTCTAAAAACATTTTGCGACACTATTTATTTCTTTGTATATTTGTATGCAGAATATATAAGCGAAATAAGAGTACTAACCAAAAAGAGAAGAAAATGAGTAAACATTTTGAAGAATCAGAATTGATAATAAATCCGGATGGAAGTTGTTTTCATCTGCATATTCGTCCAGAACAATTAGCCGATAAAGTAATCCTTGTTGGAGACCCTGGCAGAGTATCCCTTGTGGCATCACATTTCAACAATATAGAATGCGAAGTAGAAAGTCGTGAGTTCCATTCCATTACGGGAACTTTCAAAGATAAGCGCATCACGGTGGTAAGTACAGGTATCGGATGCGATAACATCGATATCGTTGTCAACGAACTTGATGCCCTCAAGAATATCGACTTCGAAACTCGTGAGTTGAAACCTGAATTTCATCAGCTCAGCATCGTGCGCATAGGAACATGCGGCGGACTCCAGCCTAACACCCCTACCGGCACATTTATCGCCAGCGTGAAGAGTATTGGTTTCGATGGTCTGCTCAACTATTATGCCAATCGTGACAAGGCCAGCGACCTTGACTTCGAGAAACATTTCAAAGACCACGTAGGTTGGAGTCTTCACATGGGCAATCCTTATTGTGTAGATAACGATCCGGAACTCATAGAGCGTATCGCTCAAAACGATATGGTACATGGTGTAACTATCGCTTGTGGCGGTTTCTATGGTCCACAAGGTCGAGAGTTGCGACTTCCTTTGGCTGATCCTAACCTTAACGAAAAGATCGAAAGCTTTGAATATAAAGGCTTGAGAATCACCAACTTCGAGATGGAAAGTTCTGCTCTTGCCGGACTTAGCAAACTTATGGGACATAAGGCCCTCACTTGTTGTATGGTTATCGCCAACCGTAGAGCCAAGAAGGCTAATGCCAACTATAAGAACAGCATCGACAGTTTGATAACAAAAGTACTTGAGCGAATCTAAAATGCAAATACATAACGATACGATTTGTGCCTTGGCGACTCCTGCGGGAGGCGCCATTGGCATTATTAGACTTAGTGGTCCAGAAGCTATCACCATCACATCGCGTCTCTTCAGCAGAAATATTACCGATGCTCCAGCCAACAGCATCAAATATGGAATTCTACGCAATCTGTCAGGCGAGGAAATCGACGACGTCCTCGTCAGCATATTCCGAGCGCCCCATAGTTATACAGGCGAAGAATCTGTAGAGATATCATGCCATGGTAGTCGCTATATCCTCAACCAAGCCGTTCATGCGCTTATCGAGGCTGGAGCTCGTCAGGCTCTTCCTGGCGAATACACTCAACGGGCTTATCTCAACGGAAAGATGGATCTGAGCCAGGCCGAGGCCGTTGCCGACCTTATCGCAGCCAGCAATCGTGCTACCCACAAACTCGCTCTCAGTCAGTTGAAAGGACATTTTAGTAGCGAACTGAGTACCTTACGTGACCAGTTGCTTAAAATGACCTCTCTTCTAGAACTTGAGTTAGACTTCAGCGACCACGAGGAACTCGAGTTTGCCGACCGTAACGAATTACGCCAACTGGCCGAGAAAATAGACAATCGTATCACCACCCTCGCTCGCAGTTTCGAGACCGGAAACGCCTTGAAACAAGGTATAGCCGTAGCCATCGTCGGCAAAACCAACGTTGGCAAAAGTACCCTACTCAACCATTTGCTCCATGAAGAGAAAGCCATCGTGAGCGACATCGATGGAACAACACGTGATGTTATCGAAGACACCACCATCATACAAGGAATCACCTTCCGCTTCATCGATACGGCTGGTATACGCCATACGGATGACACAATTGAACAGATGGGTATCGAGCGTACTTATCAGAAACTTGGGGAAGCCAGCATCGTTCTTTGGCTCATCGACGCTCAGCCTACATCTGACGAACAAAACGACATCGCAGAACGTTGTAAGGATAAACAGCTCATCATCATCCAAAACAAGATCGACAAGGTATCCTCTCCTTACGACATCACGATACCTCATGCATCATACATCCAGATATCGGCAAAACAAGGCGAACATCTTGATCGTTTGGAGCACGAACTCTATACCGTTGCTGACATTCCGGAAATCAACGAGAATAGTATCATCGTAACTTCTGCCCGTCATTATGAAGCCCTCGTCCATGCCAAGGAGACCATAGAACGCGTCATCGAAGGAATGGATATGGGCCTTAGTGGAGACTTACTGGCCGAGGATCTCCGTATCTGCCTTGAACAATTGGCAGAAATCACAGGTGGACAGATCACTCCACAAGAGACATTAAACAATATCTTTAAGCATTTCTGCGTCGGAAAATAAACATTCTGCGTGGGGAAATAAAGAAATTTAAAAACAACCATTTATAAATCAAAAAAAAGACAAAAATCAGCGTATAAAGCCCATAATTGCTAATGATTGTCTATTTTTAAGATTTTTTAATATTTGGTCTTTTTTGTTCTTGATAATCATTTTTAAAGCATAATTTTGTCACCCAGTGGTCACCCAAGGGGTCCGAGTGACCACAATTTGGTCACCCAGGTGACAAAATCAGAATGTTTTAAAAATTTTCAGCTATGACAGAAAAGACTGAATCTAATGGTCGAAAGGAGACCGTTACCATCCGTGAGAAAGTGCTTTCAGATGGCACTTCAAGTTTGTATCTTGACATTAGGCACAACGGCAAAAGAAGCCGTGAGTTTCTGAAACTTTATCTTTTGCCAGGCAGTTCTCGTGCCATCAAGGAACAGAACCGTCAGACAATGACCAAGGCGGAAACTATCCGTTCTGAGCGACTGATTGAAATTCAGAAAGGCTCTTACGAAGTTCTTCAGCAGTACAAGACAAACACATACTTTCTTCCTTATTATAGGAAAATGTGTAAGGAGCGTTTCCGAACCGACAGTCAGGGGACTTGGGGTAACTGGAGAAGCTGTCTCCGCTATCTCGAAGCCTATTGCGACGAATCAACTACCTTCAGTGAGATTACACCAGAATGGGTCAAAGGCTTCAAGGATTTCCTCGACAATGTTGAAAAGGACTCTTGCAAACGTAAAGACCGTGAGAAGGTCAGCGTATTCAACGGATTATCGCTCAACTCCAAGCATTCTTATTTCAACAAACTAAAAGCATGCCTCAATGCTGCCTTTGAAGAACACATCATTGTGGTAAATCCGCTACGTGGTGTAAAGGGTTTCAAGCAGGATGAAGTAGCTCGAGAGCATCTCAGCTGGGAAGAAGTAGTAAAGCTCGATGCAACCCCATGCAGATATCCTGTTCTGAAGAACGCTTTCTTGTTCTCTTGCTTCACCGGACTCAGAAAGTCAGACATTGAAAGACTGACTTGGGGCGAAGTACAAAAATTCGATGGATTTACACGAATCGTTTGGAAACAGAAAAAAACTGGTGGTCAGGAGTATCTTGACATCCCTGAGCAAGCAGTCAAGTATCTTGGTACACCACAGGAAGAACCTGATACACCAGTCTTCAAGGGATTTCTAAATGGAGCCCTCCTTTCTCTTGAATTGCGTCGATGGATGCTGGCAGCGTCTATCAATAAAGACATAACATACCACTGCAGCCGTCATACTTTTGCCGTACTTATGCTGAACTTTGGAGCAGACATCTATACAGTTTCCAAAATGCTCGGTCACAGGGAAATTGCAACTACACAGATTTATGCGCGTGTTCTTGATGAGAAAAAGCGAGCAGCAATCATGCTTTTCCCCGAACTTGATGGAGTAAAGACAGGAGAAAATATCAAAGTCTCAGCGAAACATACTAAAAGGAATTGAACCATGAACAGACAAGAAGTTGTAATTGCACTTGCAAAAATCAATCTGATGAACAAGCAAGTTGCTTACTGGATAGAACTTGAACAGGATATGGACAACATCTCGATTGCACTTGACCTTGGTGTTGTCCCTGGATGGATTGATGAAATTCTTGACTTCATGAAGAACAATTCGTGTCTTCCTGTCGTTAAATTTGTCAGTAAGATGTTTTCCATCAATCTTCTGAAAGAATCATTGAAGAAAGGTAAACTAATATGGAAACAGAGAACCTTCAAACTGCTTTCTTCTTTTGCCGGCTCAATAGATAAACTGTATTCTACATCCTTCATATATTATAAGATATACAAGCAAAGTCCTTATGGAGACCTTGAAGATGCGTTGTCAAACGACAAGGGAGTTGAACTGTTAAGACGAGCTGTGAATGCGGGCTATCTTAAATCCAACTACCTTCCATCCAAAGGTACAACACTCTTGGAACTGAAAGCAATTGCCTGGGGAGTTGGTCAAGCTCTAAAGATCAGATGGCGAGAGCAATGGGTAACATTCGAGCGACAGTGGAAACTTGACAGAATCGGCAATTTACCCATTCCCGACAACTTTGAGCGTCAATGTAAGAAGATAATAGAACTTTATCCAGAAGTAGATTATGCTCCTTTGAGTGCAGTTAAGGAAGATGCGTTTTTCAATAAACCACGATGTGAGTCACGGATAGAAGAACTGTTTCTGGCACTTGTCACCTATGGATATATTGACAGGAAAACAATGTTTAATCAGTTTCAGCGGATATTTGGCATCCATACAGAGAAAGATTGTATTTCTGAAATTAAGCCTGTTGCTTGGATCAAAGACCAACGTTCGCTGACATACTTCGTTTACTTTGCATTCGGAAAACAGAACCATGAACTTTGGGTTAAGGCTCAAAATTGTTTCGTTGTTAATGGCAGAAAGCCGAATAAAGGTAGTCTTAAAACAGGTATGATAGCATTAAAAAGAGACCATCCAGACATAGAGCAGTACGACCCTTGTTTGCTAATTCTGGCTAAACAATTTAATCGATAAAAAAATATAATTTAGAAATAGCTGAATAATAGTTCCGTCAGTGTGGAAAATGCCCATACTGACGGACTTTTTTGTATCAAATCGGAATACAATTGTGACTTGTCCCATACTTTGGAGCAACTTTGGGTTAATTTCGCGTCCCCAAAGCGCAAAAGGCAAATAAAACCTAATAGACAAGGGAGTTAAACTCCTGTTTTTACAATAACATTAAACAATTATACGATGAAGAAAGACATTTCATCATCCTCTCTCTTTTTGTGTTGAGAGAGGCGGTTCACGTGTGGAGCATGTTGAACCATGTGTCGGTGTAGATGGCCTATTCCGTCTATGCCGCGAGTGTATCACCCTCTATCAGGAGGAAGTTATTAAACGGGGAAGAGACTATTACAGGTTTGCAAACAGTTTCCTTCTCAGCCACCAGTTCCACGATGCAACGGATGCCCACAGCAAGAACGAACACAACATGAATCTCGGCACCATGAGGGACTTGCTATTGGACAACCGTCCAATTGTGGAGAATCACTTTCGTGATGGCTTCACGTCCAATGAGCAGCTTGCGCTCATCTTCAACGAGCTCGACCGCGGAGAGAACGTTGCTTCGGCACATCCCTTCGTTTCATGTTCAGAACCTGCATGTCAGGTTCGTGCGACAGACTTTGAGGCTGCAATGTCTGATGAACTGCTGGAGAAGATTACTGAATGTATCAACTCGTGCCATCTGTTCACTACAGAACTGACAAAAGAGACAGTGAGACATCTTTTTGATTGTTCTCTTTCCTCTCCTGTTACGTGCAAGAACATTCGCTTGGTTTCCCTTTTTTTTGATGGTCTGAGAAAGACGTCTGTTATTTCAAGATCTTGGCAGAAGGTTATCGAAAAACATAAGATGTTTGTAAAGAGCGATGGTGTCACTTATGTTTCTGCACATGATCTGTCCGTTGCCCTTTACCAGATAAACAACAAGCAGGCAACGTCACTTAATCAGAAGATGTTTAAGCGACTTGAAGAAATATACAAATTAATTTCTTCAGTAAATTCCAAAAAGTAACTGTCAAGCAATAACTTGATAATAGGCTTGACAGTGGACTTTACTGTCAAGTTTTAGCTTTGGAAGTAAAGTTTTTGCCCTTTATTTTTGCTCCCCGTAACCGGTTACATGCCCCTTACGAGGAGCATTTTCTTTAAGTCTAACCAATAAAAAACAATCCTATGCAAAAAAATGTAAGACCTGCCGTTCCCGGCACTAACAGACAATTGATGCAGCTGGTAACAGAACATGCATCTTCCCCACCCTTGTCGCTTGCGCAACGTGTTTCCCAGCTTGAATTATTCCTAAGCAAGCTGGGGCCAGCCGACGAGCTGAAGCTACGCATTCAGAATCTTGAAAAACTTACATATAACGCTAAAAACACTCACACTAATGGCTTTGACATCTGACTATGAAATCTATGACATGGTAAACCGTATGGAACGTGCCATAGAGTTCCTTAAAGATAAAGAGCAGATACAGGAGCTTACAGAAAAAGTATCTGCCGTCCAGCATTATCTGGAGAAATTTAATTCGCTCAATGACTTGATGAAACATTTTAAAGACCTGGAAAAGAACATATATGTCTGCAAGGACATGTTCACTCCAGAAGAAGCTGCCAAGTATCTTGGCGTTTCACTAAGTCACCTTTATCGACTTACAAGTAAGAATGAAATCACCAAGTACAAACCTTCTGGCAAACTTATGTATCTCGCCAAGGTGGACCTGAATCAGTGGATGATGAGCAATGAGATTCCCAGTAATGAGCGGTTGGAAAGCCTCGCCCATGAGAGAGCAGAAGAACTTAGAAAAGAACGAATCAATTCCAAACTAAAGAAATGAGCAAAAATATTCTATGTAGATTAGGTGACCAGAAGATAGATGAATCGGTTTTCAAGCAGATTATCGACGTCATACGACTCAAAGTCACGGATAAATATGACTTTCCACCTGTCGTCATCAAATGTAAAGGTTCCATTATCGGTACTATCGGCAATTTCAGCGCCACAGTCGGAAAACCTAAAAGCAAGAAAACCTATAACCTCACAGCAGAGGTATCAGCAGCACTGTCTGGAAAACCTATACTGAACTATGAAGTTACGCTACCACCAGATAAGCAGAAGATACTTTATGTAGATACAGAACAAGGCAGATACCACTGCCATAAGGTATTGCAGCGCATCATGAAACTAGCAGGACTTCCTCTTGACCAGGACTGCTCCCGTATAGAGTTCCTTGTTCTCCGAGAGTTTACTCCTGAGCAACGACGTGACATCATTTCCCATTGTCTGAGTGAGGACTCCGAGATTGGTCTTCTGATCATTGATGGTGTCCGAGATCTTGTCAAGGACATCAATAATTCATCTGAAGCATTGGACGTTATGAACGATCTTATGCGCTGGTCAAGCTATTACAATCTGCACTTACAGACTGTACTTCACCTTAATAAAGGCGATGACAATACAAGAGGTCATATTGGTACAGAGCTAAACAATAAGGCTGAAACGGTCTTGCAGATTACAAAATGCAGAGAGCAGCCCAACATGAGTGAAGTCAGGGTTATGCACATCAGGGACAAAGAGTTTCAGCCATTTGCATTTTACATCAATCAGGAAGGGCTTCCGGAACTGATCAACAACTACGATGCTCCATCCAGGACAAGCAAGGTAAGCTTTGTTCAGTGGGAAGATGAACAGCATCGTGATGCTATCAAGTTGGCAATCGGTGAAAACAAACCAATTGGCTATTCCGAGATGCTTGAAACACTGACCAAAGGATATACCCAGTATGGATATGCCCGAGGCAGATGTACCATGGTCAGTGTCATGAAGGAACTGATAAAGCGGAAACTCATCATTAAGGATGGTAAGAATTACATTTATAATGATGACCAAGCTGATATAAAATCCGAAAAATAATTTTCTATTCTATTAACCGGCTCAAATCGGTATAGTATAGTATGGTGTATATTTATATATAGACATACAGAAAGTACTGATAAAAGCCCATAATAAAAATCTATGAATATATCAGAAGCCAAACAGATTGACATTGTGGATTTCCTGGAAAAGAAAGGCATCCACTACCATCATCGAAAAGGAAACAAATACTGGTATTGCTCTCCCTATCGTAATGAGAACACCCCTTCCTTCAAGATTGACAAAGTCCGTAATGACTGGTATGACTATGGTGCAGGAGAAGGAGGCGATCTCATCGACCTCTGTAAAAAGCTGTACAACTCCAACGATACTTCGACTGTTCTCAGAATGATTGCCAGCGATGCACCTACGTTGGTAAACAATCTTGTCCGTACCAGACATGCACCTGCCAAGCATCAGCAGGAATCAGAGTTCAGAAATGTCGAATATAATCCATTGACGGAGATTGCACTGCAATCTTATATAATCAGACGCAAGGTTGACTTGAATATCGCCATGGTTTATTGTTGCGAGGTTCATTACACACTCAGAGGCAAAAACTATTATGCCATAGCGTTCCGTAATCGCAATGGTGGTTACGAAATCCGCAACCAATACTTCAAAGGATGCATAGGACACAAGGACATCACATTTTTCCCTTACGAGAAAGACAATCTGATGAAAGAATGCTGTATCTTTGAAGGTTTCATGGATTTTCTTTCCTATCTGACCATAAGAGACAAGTATGCGGATAATGTGTTTGCAGACATTGCAGCTCAATGTGATATCATTGTACTCAATACAGTTGCTTGTTTGAGAAGAGCGCTTGATATCCTCTCACACTACGAAGCAATCCATTGTTTTCTTGACAATGATGAAGCTGGATGCAAAACCACATCTGCTATAAAGGAATACTATTCTCTATCAACCATCGATGAGAGCCATCGTTACAAAGGATATAATGATGTGAATGATTATCTTGCCAAACATACCTAATGCTTGTTCTGTGCGTATAATGCAGCATTGAACTGAACACTTAACTAAGGAGATTTCTTTCAGGAAGTCTCCTTTTTTTTATAGGCTCCATAAAGTACATCGAGTTTGATTCTTAATGTAAAATCATACTCGAATTTGAAATACTGTTAACAAAAGGGCCTTATTCTAAGACTTCCATTCTCATGTGTAAAAATGGATGTTTCTTTGCGTCGAAATTCTCAATCAGAACAACGTAATTCAAAGAAACAACAAATGAGTGCATATTTCATATTCGTCATCATTTCAACAGTCATTCTGTTCTGTTGGTATGGAATGAAAATCTGGGAGGACATGTATGGCTTCAAGAACAAACCTGAGACAGATGAAGATAACATTGAAATTCCTGTAACAGAAGAAGAACCTACTGTCATCGAGGAAGAAGAGCACCAGCATGAAGTTGCCGATGATACTACGGATGATACTCATCATGAGTCCATGCTTTCAGATTCAGAAGATAGTGATGGTGCGAAATCACAGGAGGAGGGAAAGCAAATTGAGCCTGAAGTCGTCATCTATGATCCAGAGCATCCAGACGGTATTTCTTCGAAAGAAAAGATGCGTAGGGCTGAACTTGGCTTCGAGGATGTGGATGTAGAGAGTACTGGAGGTATCACTGAAGTTGACTTCCGCGAAATGCTCAAAAAGTGTACACCAAGCCATCCTGCCATCAGAATAAAATACGACAAAATATAATAGAAACGATATAAGGTGTCAGCTTTAAGATGAATGTTCATAATGTAAAAGGATTATTGTGTTTGGCTTTGACTGCCCTTGTAGCCCACCCTGCAGCAGCAAAATGCGGCGGCGTGGACTACACATGGGGTGCTTCAGCTCTTGCTCAGGCACATGATTATGTTGTGACAATGATGCTCTATGTACTCTATCTTGTATATGCAGTATCATCCATTGTTGCCATCATCGGAGCTTTACAGATTTACTTTAAGATGACAACAGGTGAAGGTGATGTTACCAAATCGATTATGATGCTTATTGGCGCATGTCTCTTCATCATCGGTGCAAGTATTGTTTTCCCAGCTTTTTATGGCTATCAGATTTAGCCGAAACCTAAAGATTCTTCAACTGGCCAGACGAGGATATATAAATTAATCAAAAATGTAAAAAGACAATGTTCAAGAAAATCAACAATTACATCAAAGGTGCAGTCAAGTCGCAGCGACTCAAAGCCTTTGCTTTCATGATGGTATGCGGCACAGCCGTCTGCCTTGCCCAGAATGCTGCTGGTGATTACACCGCAGGTACCAGTGCACTATCCACCGTCACAGAGGAAATCGCCAAGTATATCCCGTTTGTGGTGAAGTTGTGTTACGCTATTGCCGGTGTTGTGGCTGTAGTGGGTGCTATCTCTGTGTACATCAAGATGAACAATGAGGAGCAGGATGTCAAGAAGTCAATCATGATGATTGTCGGTGCTTGTATCTTCCTTGTGGCAGCAGCTCAGGCTCTTCCTCTGTTCTTCGGTCTCTAAAGTCAGTGCATTACAGGCATCATTGATATGGCAAAAGATAATCACGACGAAAGTTACATGGATTTTCCATTATTCAAGGGGTTGCAGAAACCTCTTGAATTCATGGGGATTCAAGGACGTTATATCTATTGGGCAGCCGGAGCTGTAGGCGGAGCAATCATTGGTTTCATTCTGTTCTACTGCATGATAGGTTTTATAGCAGGTCTCATAACCTTGGTGGCCTCCCTCCTGCTTGGGGGCATTCTGATATTTTTGAAGCAGAAGAAGGGACTGCATACCAAGAAGAATGACCACGGAGTGTTTATCTATGCCTATTCAAGGAAAATGTAATCATTAACCGTAAGAGTCATGTATATCAGAGTAAATCAATAAGTGTTGAACTTCGGTGGGCTCATTTCCTGTCGTAGGAGGTGAGCCTGCCTTTTAATCCTTCAGAATGTTTCTATACGTAATCATCATATTTGTTGCTATTCTTGTCGGCATGGCGATTTCTGTCTATGCCTTTGGCACAGGGGGTAAGCGCAAGAAGATATTCCAAGATATTTATTTTTCCGTGGAAGATTGCGATGGTGTCGGAGTGCTCTATACGAAGACAGGCGAATACTCTGCCATTATGAAGATAGAGAACCCCGTTCAGAAATACAGTGCCGACATTGACAGCTATTATGGTTTTACCCAGATGATGAGTGCTTTGGCGCAAACGTTGGGAGAAGGATATGCCATCCACAAGCAAGATGTCTTCGTCAGAAAGCCATTCCGTGACGAATCCGGTAACAACCACGAGTTCCTAAGTGAAGCCTACTTCAGATATTTCACTGGACGCATGTACACTGACAGTGAAACCTATCTCATTATCACGCAGGAAAACAAAAAAAGCCGTCTGATGTCATTTGACAGCAAGAAATGGCGTGACTTCCTTGTTAAGATCCACAAAGCTTATGACCAGATGAAAGATAGTGGAGTTGAAGTACGTTTTCTTGGCAAGTATGAAGCCAGAGTTTATGTTGATCGCTTTTTCTCCATGAACTTTGCCGACAAAACAGTGTCAATGACCAATTTCAAGGTTGATGATGAAAGTATCAGCATGGGAGATCGTCGCTGTAAAATTTATAGTCTTATTGATGTGGATGTCACCAATCTACCTTCAGTCATCAGACCGTACACAAACATTGAAGTCAATAACATCAGCATGCCTGTAGACCTGCTATCACTCGTGGACAGCATTCCTGGTGTAGACTCTGTTGTGTACAATCAGATATTCTTCCTGCCTAATCAGAAACGAGAGTTGGGGCTGCTTGACAAAAAGAAGAACCGCCATGCAAGTATGCCCAACCCAAGCAATCTCATTGCCGTTGAAGATATAAAGAAAGTACAGGATATCATCGCACGTGAGAACAAACAGCTTCTTTACGCACATTACAACATTATTGTGTGTGTAAAGCCAGACGCCGATATTCAGAAGTGTACCAACCATTTGGAGAATGCTTTCGGAAAAATGGGCATCCACATCAGTAAACGGGCATACAACCAATTGGAGTTGTTTGTAAATTCCTTTCCAGGCAACTGCTATGGTATGAATCCTGATTATGATCGTTTTCTGACACTTTCAGATGCAGCTTCATGTCTCATGTATAAGGAGAAAATACAGCACAATGAAGACACTCCGTTAAAGATTTACTACACCGACCGTCAGGGGGTACCTGTTGCCATTGACATCAGCGGTAAGGAGGGGGCCAACAAGCTGACAGACAATTCAAATTTCTTCTGTCTGGGTCCTTCTGGTTCGGGTAAGTCCTTCCACATGAATAGCGTAGTCCGTCAGATGTGGGAGCAGAATACAGATGTGGTCATGGTCGATACCGGTAACTCCTATGAAGGTCTCTGTGAGTATGTTGGCGGCAAGTATATCAGCTATACGGAAGAACACCCGATTACGATGAATCCTTTCGCCATCAGACGTGAAGAACTGAATATTGAGAAGATTGGATTCCTGAAGAACCTGATTATGCTCATTTGGAAGGGAACACAAGGTACTGTCACGAAAACGGAAGACCGTTTGATAGAACAGGTTATTACAGAATACTTTGATGCCTTTTTCGTAACACATCGGGTTGACAATCTTTCTTTCAACACCTTCTATGAGTATAGTGTCATCCGTATTCCACAGATTATTAAAGAAAACAATCTCAGTGGAATCGACCTTGCTGCTTACAATTACCTTTTGAAGGACTTCTATAAGGGAGGAAGTCATGAGCTGACACTGAATGAAAATCTAGATACTAAGTTGTTCGATGAGACATTCATAGTATTTGAGATTGACTCCATCAAGGACGACCCTCTCCTATTCCCTCTTGTTACACTTATCATTATGGACGTTTTCATCCAGAAGATGCGTATCAAGAAGAACCGCAAAGTATTAGTCATTGAAGAGGCTTGGAAAGCAATTGCATCACCAATGATGGCAGAATACATCAAGTATCTGTACAAAACAGCTCGTAAGTTTTGGGCATCTGTGGGTGTTGTAACCCAAGAAATACAGGACATCATCGGAAGTCCTATTGTCAAAGAGGCAATCATCAACAACTCGGATGTTGTGATGCTGCTTGATCAAAGCAAGTTCAAAGAACGGTTTGATGAAATCAAAGCCATACTTGGATTGACTGATGTCGACTGCAAGAAGATATTTACGATTAACCGTCTTGAAAACAAGGAAGGACGAAGTTTCTTCCGTGAAGTATTTATCCGCCGAGGCACTACAAGTGGCGTATATGGAGTTGAGGAGCCTCATGAGTGCTATATGACATATACAACGGAGCGTGCCGAAAAAGAAGCATTGAAGCTCTATAAAGCAGAGCTAAAATGCAGTCATCAGCAGGCTATTGAAGCATATTGCCGAGACTGGGAACTCTCAGGAATCAGCAAGTCGCTGCCTTTTGCTCAAAAGGTAAATAAAGCCGGACGCGTGTTGAATTTGAAAACACGCCAAAACAGTTAAATAAAACTCTCACAAAGAGCAGCAAAAATCTAAGATATTGCTTGTGAATCGTTATTTTGCCATAATATCATTCGTTGTACTGACCCTGGCTGGAAGCCTTCCAGTCAGGGCACAATACTATTCTGTTAATTTTGACTCTAAAACGGTAGCTGCCATGGCAGGAGCCTATAATGCAGAAGCAGCCGCAGAGATGTACTACAATGAGCAGTTAGGCAAGATTCACGATTACTATCAAGCGGCAGAGGTTGCCACAGCAGGTATTTTTGCAAGTAAGTTCCTTGACAGAAAAGCACTAACCGATATGGGATTATGGACAAGCAGCACGGAGAACTATTACTACCGTCGTATCTATCACATGGTTTCAGCCAAGATTATGCCAAAGATATGGACCGTTGCAGGTATGATGCTGAAAAATCCGCAAAATGCTCTCTACTGGGGGACTTACCTGTACAAGGTTTGTGACGAAACAAAGATGCTGTGCTATCAGTTTGAATCGGTTGTAACCAATTCTTCCCTTTCTTTCCGTGATATTGCTTTTCTTGAAATCAATGAAGAACTCAAAGCCATTCTCAAACTCTCAGAGCTTGGTGGTGTGGATTGGAAAAGAGTGATAGACAATTTTACAGAAATACCAAGCCACTTCACCAAAGAAAATCTGAAAGCAGACCTTGATAACCTTTATGCCATGGGCATTAATCTTGCCAGTGCGGGGGCAGGCAACCTTGCCGCTACCCTGCTCCAGTCCAGCGAGTTCAGCGACTTGTTCAATGGAAAAATTGGAGCAGCTATAAACATCGTTGATAACTATAGCAACCTAGTAAACCAAGTTCAGGGTAACTTTGGCAGAACCTTTTTGGATATAGTTGGCGGACAAGATGCTGTCGGTCGACTCTTCAACCTCTCAAATTACAACATGACTGCTTGGGCAACAGATTATGCTCGTGAAGGCATGGGACAGTATTATACGCAAAGATGGTATATCTACCGCCAAGACAGGGGAAGTGTATCACTATGTGATTATATGCCGCCAACGGATGACAATTCTATTCTGAATGGCAGTCATTGGTACAGAATCAGCACAAAGGATCCAGACTTTTATCCATCCTCTGCAGAACGAGAAGCTGCATTGCAGAATTCCGAGAGTCATGCAGGATGGAGTCGCAGCCGTGTACAACAACTGAACAATTCAAATGATGGGTTCTACTACTCGATAAATTATTACTCCAGTGCCTACATACTCAGTAAGAGCAAAAGCGGTCAATATGCCAAGGCTTATGCCTATGAGATTCATGTAACCAAATCATGGAATCATTATGAGGAGGTCTATGAAGATGTCTTTGATTCTTACAGCATGAGTCTTGAAGCATTCAAGGCCGGCATGAATGCAAGACTAGCAGAATACAATGACAACGAAGAAGGATATACCTATTATCTTGGTTCAGATACAAAACACTATTATCAGACAACTGATGCACGTAAGCTTCAGGGTGTTGAAACTGTGACTATTAGTGTAACCTGCCATGATGGAGCCAAACTCGGAGAAGGTACCACCCAGTACAAATGTTCTTCGTGTGGAGGTTCCGTTTCTGACCACACCAGACAATGCGTGATGTCCACATCTGTCAGTGAGTCATCTTCAAATACATCAGAAATAGATCAAAAGATTAAAGATATAGAAAGCAGTATTTCACAAACGCAGTTTAAAATAGACAAGCTCGAAAAGGAAAATGCAGCACTCCTCAAAAAGATTTCATCTGCTGGAATTGCCGAAGCATCTGCCTATCGTCGGCAGTACAATCAAAACAGAGATCAGATTATGCTCCTAAAAGCTGAACTCAAAGAATTACAGAGTCAGAAGGCAGAATATCTGCAGATAAAAAAGGAGGCGATGGAAGATGAAGATGTACCAACTGATGATTATTACAGAATACCTGCCATCATGCAGGATTTAAGAAATGCCTACAAGCTCTCATGGAACAGTTCAGGTTCATGGAGTGGCAACACCTATACCCGGACTGCCACTATGCCGAATATCAATGGCACTATCACTTTCAAGGCCAATATTTCCATAGCTCGAAAACCAAAGTATTTACTGGGTATCAAAATTCATCGTGCTATTGTACAGATCCAATGGGAACTGACCACAGAGTACGAAGATTCCCAGGTTGTCGAAGTAATGCAGCTCGACCCGAATATGAGCGACCAGCAAAAGGCAGATCAAGTCAATGCACACATAGCTGATACACAACGTTCCTTTCCGAACTGTGATGTTTCTACTCAATATGCACGGAGTGAACCAGCAGAAGAGGATGACACCCAAGATACCTATCATCTTCTATGGTCGAGCGACCGTCTGGAAATAGCCAGAGAGGTAGATTCTCGACTGACAAAGATTTATGCAGATCTCGTCTCTTTGGAGAAGATGATGAATTACAAACATTCTATCATCGATATACTGAAAGCTATAGCGCCATATATCAATGACGAACAGGGACGTAAACAGAATATCATAGAACAAAGTCGACGGAGATGGCTTCGCAATGCAGCGAAAACAAGTCATTCTGACGGCTATAACGGTAAATATGATGATGAAGACTAATCATAGAATAACATTGGGATTACTCTGTATTCTGATGTTCATGCCTCTGTCTGTCAAAGCGCAGTTCAGTATGGATGTTACATCGATAGAGGCCTATATCAATGACCACAAGGAACAACGCAGTCTCCTGCTTGTACGAAGTACGCTAGAAGCAAGCAACAAGCTCCTTCATGACTACAGTTCAAAGGCGAACACCGATTACAGGGACATCAATAAGGAACTGGACAAATACACGAGAGCGTTTGATATAATCGATATTCTATATCAGTCATTACGGACGAGCCTCAATGTCTATCATACTTATGAAACTGTCAGCACAAGAATCGGCGAATACAAGGATATGCTTGAAGCATACCATAAGAAATGTCTTTCACGTGGAAAAGTTGTCAGTACAGATACACTGATTATCACCATCAATGTACATGCCATACAACGGATAACAGAGGAGTGTGATAATCTGTACAAGTCAGTAAGCGACCTAGTTCTTTATGCAACGGGAGCTGCTGCCTGCACGACTTCCAATCTTTTGGTTGTCATCTCGAACATCAATTCTTCCCTTGACAATATCCAACGTCATTTGAATAAAGCCTACTTTGATACGTGGCGATATATTCAGGTTCGCACAGGGTACTGGAAAAGGCAAGTGTACAGAGCCAAGACCAAAGAGGAAATGCTACAGGATGCTTTCGGTAGATGGAGATTGGCAGGTAAACTTGATTATTAAAAATACCAAACAAATAGTTTAATATATAAAGGTATATATTTATGGTACAATCAATTAAAATATATTGTATAAGTTCTACTTTAAGCATTCTTCTTTCTGTCTTTGCACACGCCCAATCGTATGTGACATACACCCATGACGAGGCTAAAATGAATCAGATAACAGTCATGGAGATTGGAGCTGGAGGACTGACACCTACCCTTTACTATGATACGTTTCATCGTAATTATCAGAAAAGCGCTTCTGCCAAAAACAAGATATCTTTTCGAACACTTGCAGGTATTTCCGCCTACCAACAAGTAGAATCTGCTGACTCAATCAAAAGTTCACTTGTCCAGCGTGCAGAAGTAGAAGCGTTGAATGTTGCAGATAGACAGGTGGACATAGCCTGGCTTGCAGAAAAGGACAAAATAACGAGCAAGATGAATGCCTTTGAAAAGAACATCAATCGCATAATCAGTGCAGGAGGTAATTATGCCGACAAAGAAAGATGGACGCAGTATTACAACATGTTCCAATGTGCAGTCAAGGCAACACAGGAAGGTTATATGCCCAACTCTGAACGAAAGAAACAATACCTTGCAATCTATAAAGATATAAGCAAGCAAAATGACTTATTGATTGCTTATATTGTCAGGCTTAACAATAAAGCAAAAACTGCTGACCTATTGGCAGCTACCTGTTATATCCTGGACCGTCGAGGTACTCATGCTACAGAAGCCTATAACAGATGGAGAGAAAATGGCTGGAACGCCACTAGTTCGGGAAACAGTAACAAAAACAATCATTGAAAAGAAATAAATAATTATGGCAGATTCAAATATACTATCAGACTTTGGCATCAACCTCCTTGAAGAAGAGATTGATGATGTGATTTTTCAGACCAATGAGTTTCTGTGTGATGCAACCTATACAGGTTCACAGGGCCCATTCTGGTGGATTCTACAAATGTGCATGGCTTTAGCAGCGCTGTTTTCAATAATCGTGGCAGGGAATATGGCCTATAAGATGATGGTGAAGCATGAACCGCTTGATGTCATGAAACTGTTCAAGCCACTAGTCATCAGTGTTATCCTTTGCTGGTGGTACCCACCTGCAGATACAGGTATGACCAAAAGCGGTAGTTCATGGTGTTTCCTAGACTTTCTGAGTTATATTCCGAACTGCATAGGCTCTTATACCCATGAACTCTATGAAGCAGAAGCATCTATCATTGAGGATAAGTTTGAGGAGGCGCAACAGCTCATCTATGCACGAGATACGATTTACACAGGATTGCAAGCCCAGGCAGATGTAGCAAGAACTGGTACTACAGATCCGAATCTTGTGGAAAGCACCATGGAGCAGGCTGGTGTTGACGAAGTAACTAACATGGAAAAAGATGCAAGCAAGCTCTGGTTTACATCACTCACCGCAGGAGCTGTAATCGGCATTGATAAGCTGGTTATGCTTATAGCTCTTATTGTGTTCCGCATTGGATGGTGGGCTACCATATACTGCCAACAGATACTATTGGGCATGTTGACGATATTCGGTCCTATTCAATGGGCATTCTCTCTGTTACCGAAATGGGAATCATCATGGGCTAAATGGCTTACACGCTATCTCACAGTACACTTTTACGGAGCAATGTTGTACTTCGTCGGGTTCTATGTACTGCTGCTCTTTGATGTTGTCCTCAGTATTCAGGTAGAAAACCTGACGGCAATCACTCAAAGTGAACAGACTATGGCTGCATACCTGCAGAATTCATTCTTCTCAGCAGGCTACCTCATGGCAGCAAGTATCGTTGCCCTAAAGTGTCTGAACCTTGTTCCAGACCTTGCTGCATGGATGATTCCAGAAGGAGACACAGCCTTCTCAACCCGAAACTTCGGTGAAGGAGTGGCACAACAGGCGAAGATGTCTGCTCAGGGTGTTATTGGCAAAGTAATGTAAAATCAAAAATTAGAATTATGGTTATAAAGAATCTTGAAAACAAAATCAAACTGGTACTCATTATCTGTTCACTCTTCCTGGTCGGATGCATTATTATTAGTATATCAAGCATCTGGACAGCCCGAATGATGGTAACAGATGCTCAGCAAAAGGTTTATGTGCTGGATGGCAACGTACCTATTCTTGTACAAAGAAGTACGATGGAAGAAACACTTGACGTAGAGGCAAAATCCCACATCGAGATGTTCCATCATTTCTTCTTCACACTTGCACCTGATGACAAGTACATTAAATACACGATGGATAAAGCGATGTACCTAGTTGATGAAACGGGACTTGCTCAGTTCAACACACTGAAGGAAAAAGGATTCTATTCCAATATTATGGGCACAAGTGCAGTATTTAGCATTTTCTGTGACAGTATCAAGTTTGACAAGGATAAGATGGAGTTCACATACTATGGCCGTCAGCGTATTGAGCGACGCACCTCAATTCTGACGCGAGAATTGGTCACTGCAGGTCATTTGAAGCGTGTTCCTCGTACAGACAACAATCCTCATGGACTACTCATCACCAACTGGAGAACCCTTCTCAATAAGGATATTGAGCAGAAAACCAAGATGAATTACTAATCTATGTAAATATGAGAAGTTTCAAGAAAATGTTGTTTGGGGAAAAGATGCCAGACAAGGACGACCCAAAATATAGGGAGCGCTATATGAAAGAAGTGAACGCAGGAATGAAGTTCGCCCGTCTGACTCGTCTTGACAAGTTAGCAGCACGAGTTCAAAACTATGCCAATCTGCATACGAAAGCTTTCTTGGTTATCGTGTTCGGCTTTGTTCTGTTCTGCTTTTCGATGAACATTTACAGACTCATCTGGGTAAGCAGCAACAACTGCAGCCATGAAAGAGCCATTGACCGACAGGAGAATGTTCTTAGAAAGAGACACAACCGACCTCGGGACATTGCAGTATCTGCACAAAAAAAAGTATCAAAAGAAATCAATCAGTATGGCAATGAATAAGTTCAAGAATATCAACTTCAAACAGGGAAAGTACATACTGCCTCTATTTATTTACTTCCCTTCTCTTTTTGTGGGCTACTTTATCATTGACCTCTTTCATACAGAAAAGGCCGAGATACCTGATAAGAACCTTACAACCACAGAATACTTGAATCCCGAATTACCGGAAGCGAAGATGAGAGGGGACGGTATCGGTGGGAAATATGAAAGCATGGTCAAGTCCTATGGCAAGATTGATGACTATTCCGCTATGGAAAACATTGACCGCAACGAGGAAACACAAAAGGAAGAATATGAATCAAAGTATACAGACAGTGACCTTGAAATGCTCGCTCAGCTTCAGGAAAGCAAGGAAAAAGGCGAAGCTATGGCTAACCATGAGTTGTCAAAGGGTAACACCGAAGAAGAAAGGCTTGCCCAACAACATCAGAGAGAACGTGAAGCGATGGAAGAGCTTAACAAGGCTCTGGAGCAGGCACGTTTACATGGAAAACAGTCCACACAGCAGCATCCTAACGAAGTGACAGAAAAACTCTCCGACCATGTTGATGAATCACAAACCAACCAAGCTAATAAAGCCGAGGGCAAAGTCAATATCAACGAAAATGCAGTAAGAGGATTGTCTGATGAAGAAAAGCCGCAGGAAGTTGTGAAAAAAGTCAAAGTCACATCTGACTATTTCAATACGATTGCAGTCAACGAAGCTGAGGCGAAGCTCATCAAGGCCATTATCGATGAAGATGTTAAAGCCATCGATGGAAGTCGTGTTCGTCTTCGTTTGCTTGATGACATAGTGATCAATCAAACAACGATACCGAAGGGAAGTTATCTGTACGCTACGATGTCTGGATTCAGCAGTCAGCGCGTAAAAGGCAGCATCAAGAGCATTCTAGTTAATGATGAGCTTATCAGAGTAAGCCTTTCCCTTTATGACACGGATGGTCTTGAAGGATTATATGTCCCAGGTAGTAATTTCCGTGAGACAACCAAAGATGTTGCTTCGGGAGCCATGAACAACACCTCATCGCTCACGCAAAGTTCAACAACTCCAGGCAATGCGCTGGTCCAATGGGGAAATCAGGCGATAACCAATGCCGTTCAAAAGACGAGCAATGCTGTCAGCAAGTCAATACGCAAGAATTCTGCCAAGCTGAAATATGGGACATTTGTGTATCTCATCAATGGCAAAGAAAAGAAACAAGATTAAACAGTATTCAATATGAAGACATTAAAGAAATTCACTGCTATTCTGCTTTGTGCCTTATCCGTTCTGCCCACACAGGCGCAGCAGACTTACGAAGAAATGGAGCAGCTTACGGTCAATGAACAAGTAACAACCATCATTACGGCAACAGAGCCAATTCGTTTTGTAGACATCAGTACGGACAAGGTGGTAGGTGATCAGCCTATAAACAATACTATCCGACTGAAACCTAAAGAGGGAGCAGAAACTAATGCTGATGGTGATGTACTTGCAATCATTACAGTTGTTACAGAACGCTACCGTACCCAGTATGCTCTCATCTACACTACCCGACTCCAGGAAGCTGTAACGGATAAACAGATTCAGCCGGAAGAAAAGATTGCTTACCATAATCCAGCAGTCAGCATGAGTACAGAAGATATGACAATGTATGCCAGAAAAATATGGAGTTCATCTGCTAGAATACGTAATGTAAGTACAAAGCAGCACCGGTTGGTTATGCGGCTGAACAACATCTATGCAGTTGGCGACTTCTTCTTTATTGATTACAGCATTGAGAACAAGACAAACATCCGTTTCGACATTGATGAAATCCGAGTCAAACTCTCAGACAAGAAGCAGGCTAAGGCGACAAATGCTCAGATGATTGAACTTACACCATCACTGATTCTGGAGCAAAACAGATCCTTTCGTCATGGTTTCCGCAATGTCATTGTCCTAAAGAAGATGACATTCCCCAATGACAAGGTACTTACTATCGAAATAGCTGAGAAACAGATAAGTGGCCGTAATATACAACTCAGCATTGATTATGAGGATGTGTTATCGGCGGATTCATTCAACGCAATGCTATTGAAGGAGGAATAATCATGAAGAAATACCTGTTTATACTGATTACAGCAATTTGCTTTTCTATCAACAGCCATGCTCAACGTAATGGAACCCGAATCAATCTCGGGCTGGGAGCCCTGTATGAAAGAGGTCTGGATGCCACCCTGTCATGGGAACATGAAACTAATTATCATAATGCATGGGAGGTATTTCTGAATGGCTACATCAAATGGGACGAGTGTGAATCATGCGGTCATGTATGTCCAGAATCGTTCTGGCACAATTACCGCACGTGGGGAGTTGGTGCTGCTTACAAACCCTGTGTATGGCGTAGTCGTAACAATTATGGAGCTGTCCGGATAGGAGCAAGTGCCGGTAGTAATACAGATAAGTTCCTTGGTGGCATTCATATTGGCTATGAGCATAACTATGCCCTACGCAAAGGATGGGTGCTCTACTGGCAGGCAAAGTGTGATTTGATGGTTCCAAATCGTGAAAACCTGTTCCGTACGGGTATTGTACTAGGATTCAAAATACCGACTATAAAATGATAAAAGAATGAAAGCATTATACTTTATACTCACAACAGTGTTTGCTATGTTTCTAGTCTCCTGTGACGAGCATCGGGACTTTCCTGACATTTCTACCAAACCAGGTCAAATTCTTTTAACCACAGGTAAAATTGTCAGTACAGAAGACTACAAAACCCATGGAGGAACAGCTATTGCCGTTGTTTTTTATGTCAATCCGTCCAACTCACCAAGTGAGCTCGGCTATGCAGTATATCTGCATGATGTTCATTCGGTCCAGTTCTCAGACAGTATAGGAATTAAACAGAGCACGACAACTGATGTAACGGCTTATGATGGCAATAAAAATACGTATGCTATGTTTGTCTCAGGCGTCTCCCCTGCTGCACAGACAGTTTATGATCTGTGGGAATATGGTCAAAGTGCCTATATCCCTTCTGTAGCACAACTCAGATTGCTCTATGCCGCAAAAGATGTCATTAATCCCTGCATAATGATGTGTGGTGGAGAACCTCTTTCTGAAGATGCTGACGGATGCTGGTATTGGTCGAGCACGGAGGTTCAGGGACAGGATATTTATAAAGCCTGGTTATACTCAATGAATAGCGGCGCCATTCAGGAAACGCCCAAAGAACAATTTCATAAAATTCGTCCTATCATAACTATCAACAAATAGAATGGAAGAGAGTAAAGAACTGCAAACATCATATAAGATATTCAGGACGCTCATCTACATATCACTTGTAGTTGAGTTCTTTGAATATGCAATCAACCCAGAACTGCTTGATTACTGGGGCGGTGTCGTTGTGGATTTACACAATCGCATGAAGCGCTGGTTCATATATAGCGACGGGAATATAATTTGGAGCAAGGTTGCTACTCTTGTGCTGATTCTTATCACCTGTATCGGAACACGTAACAAGAAGCATCTGGAATTTGATGCCAGAAGACAGGTGTTATACCCTTTGGTCGGAGGCTTCTTTGTTACAATTGCGTCCGTTTGGCTATTCGGCAAACTGATAGATGTTCGCTTTTATACCATAACGCTGAATCATTGGTTATACATGGCTGCATCGGTAACGGGAACCATCCTGATTCACGTAGCTCTTGACAACATCAGTAAATTTCTGAAAGAAGGACTTCTGAAAGACCGTTTCAATTTTGAAAATGAATCGTTCGAGCAATGCCAGGAGCTCATAGAAAACCAATACAGTGTCAATATACCTATGCGCTATTATTACAAGGGTAAATTCAGAAAAGGATGGGTCAATATCATCAATCCGTTCCGAGGTACTTGGGTTGTGGGTACTCCAGGTTCAGGTAAGACTTTCTCCATCATAGAACCATTCATTCGTCAGCATAGCAAAAAAGGCTTTGCTATGGTGGTGTATGACTACAAGTTCCCTACCCTTGCTCAAAAACTCTATTACCACTACAAAGTTAACCAATCGGAAAATCAAAAAGCAGGTAGGAATTTCAAGTTCAACATCATCAATTTCGTAGATGTTGAATACAGTCGTCGTGTAAATCCTATCCAACAGAAGTATATTCCAAACCTTGCAGCTGCTTCTGAAACGGCAGAGACCTTGCTGGAATCCTTGCAAAAAGGAAAGAAAGAAGGTGGCGGCGGCAGTGACCAGTTCTTCCAAACCTCTGCAGTCAACTTCCTGGCTGCATGTATCTATTTTTTCTGCAATTGGGAAAAAGAGCCATACGACGCCAATGGTAACAAACTTATAGCTCAGAAGGTAAAGGAGCCCAAGACAGGACGAATGAAGTTAACAGGCAGAGTCTTTGACAATAACGGCAATGAGGTACAACCTGCCTATTGGCTCGGTAAATATTCTGATATGCCCCATATTCTTTCTTTCCTCAATGAGAGCTATCAGACCATTTTTGAAGTTTTAGAGACGGATGATGAAGTAGCACCTCTGTTAGGTCCTTTCCAGACAGCATTAAAAAATAAAGCAATGGAACAGCTGGAAGGTATGATTGGCACACTACGAGTCTATACATCCCGTCTTGCCACCAAGGAATCCTATTGGATATTTCATAAGGATGGTGATGATTTTGACCTGAAGGTATCTGATCCCAAGAATCCATCATACCTCTTGATTGCGAACGATCCAGAAATGGAAAGTATCATTGGTGCTTTGAATGCTCTTATTCTTAACCGTCTTGTTACTCGTGTTAACACAGGACAAGGAAAGAATATCCCAGTCAGCATCATTGTTGACGAGCTACCCACCCTTTATTTCCATAAAATTGACCGATTGATAGGTACTGCCCGTAGCAACAAAGTATCGGTGGCCTTAGGATTTCAGGAATTACCACAGCTCGAAGCCGACTATGGAAAGACGGGTATGCAGAAAATCATAACCACTGTAGGTAATGTAGTATCGGGTTCTGCACGAGCAAAAGAAACACTAGAATGGCTTTCCAACGACATCTTCGGCAAAGTCGTACAACTAAAAAAGGGTGTTACGATAGACCGTGACAAGACATCCATTAACCTCAATGAGAACATGGACAGCCTTGTGCCGGCATCCAAGATTTCCGATATGCCTACAGGTTGGATATGCGGTCAGTCAGCACGTGACTTCATCAAGACGAAGACAGGGCATAATGGTTCCATGAATATCCAAGAATCAGCTGAGTTCCAGACATCAAAATTCTATTGCAAGACAGATTTTGACATGAAGAAGATTCAGCAGGAAGAATCTGACTACAAAAAATATCCGCTTCCTAAGTTTTATTCATTTCCGTCTGACGACGCACGCGAACGTATTCTATATCAGAATTTCGTGAGTGTCAACAAAGATGTGAAAGAGATGATTAAAACCATCCTCATGTTTAAGGTGAAAAATTAAGTATAACCATCAAAAGAAAAGACATCATGAGAAAGTATTTGCTTATCCTGTTTATAGGCTTTGTCGCCTTGCCAAGTGTAGCACAGACGGGGGCATCAGCCCTATCAGATGCATCTGATGGCATCTTTTCCTATACCCCTTACGTTCAAGGACTCTGTTTTGCTATTGCTGCTATCATAGCTATTGTAGGAGCACTAAGTACCTACATGGCTATGCAGACTGCACCGCAACAAATAACAAAACGCATTTCAATTACCCTAGGTAGTTGTTTGTGTTTTGTATCTATGGCTTTGGCTTTACCACATTTCTTTGGTTATGAATCTTATTCGACAGGAGAAAACACAAGTTCATCGACAAGTGGAACGTCAAGTTCCTCTGATGGGTTTCTTGCATCTGACAAAGGAGGTATTTCTCAAAGTGGAATTATCACCGAAATTCCATCATTCGCAGATGATCATTGGGTGCACTTCCCTAGTGGAACCAAGATGGAAACAGCAAACTATCTTCTAGATATTTACGCCAAGAATGGTAATGGTTCACCAGGTTCATACGGAAATACTTTGGATTATATCCAAAAGCTCTATTGGAACAGAGAAATTGATTACGGTACATTTAATGCACTTATAAGTCTAAGTGGTAATCTTCCACATAATTAAAACAAAACCAAAGATGATTAGAATGTCTATTATCAGCCTGTTAGCATTTATGCTTTCAAGCATATCTTCAATAGCTAGAACTATTTCTACAGATCGTTATTCCGAGCCGTCCAAGTACTATTCGATTTTCAGCATATCTCCATTCGAGCGTGCTGTTTGCTGTATCAAGTACTATGAAGGAATGCATCGGAAAAAGGACTTTCCCTATGTAGGATATGGCCACAAATTAAGACCTGGAGAACAATATTCATCCAACATGTCCCACAGAGAGGCTGACAAGCTTTTACGCAAAGACCTATCTAACCTATGTGACTTGTTCAGGTGCTATGGTAAGGACTCCCTGCTACTTGCTGCTCTTGCCTACAATGTAGGCCCCTATCGTATCTTAGGCCGAAAGGGAAAATACTCAAAGAGTAAATTGTTGAAGAAGATTGAGGCAGGAATACGTGATTTCAAAAAGGACTATATTGATTTTTGCCACTGGAAAGGTAAGAAAGTGGCATCCATCGAGAGACGCAGATATGCAGAATTTGAATTGCTATATGAACGATAACGTAAAAGATGATTATATCTGTATAGAAGTGGAAGGAATTACCTTTCTATCGACAGGCAAATATTACGATGGCATCAACAACATCATTTCCCATGATCTGAAACATGCAGATAAAGTTGCCATTCAGTATGCCGCACGAAAGATGGCTGCACTTGTACCACCTGATTCTATCGTTGTGCCTATACCCAACCATCATGGAACGGCAAAAGAAACCTTGTTTCTTGCCAAAGCTGTAGCAGAATATAGCCACTCCTCTATAGCCAACATTCTTATTGGGAAGCCAAGAGAGTCGAACTATCTGATGAAGAAGCTCGGCTCACCATTGACTGAGGAGCAAATGGGATTTCAACAAACCAAACCTCTTCCAGATGGCATTACACCTATAATTATTGATGGTGTTGTAGATACAGGTACTTCAGCAAAAGCTGCTGTCCATGCCTTGGGTGGAGGGATTGTTCTCTCTTTTGCAATGAGTAACACATTGCTGGAACGACAAGAAGTACAATCTGTTTGTTTTCACAGATAACTGTTTCAGAAGAAAGTGTAGTTATACCAGATTTCATTAAACTTTATTGCCTGTTCTTTATTTAACAACACACCTGAATGCCCTTCATTCCAATTCACGCCAGGCAGAGCTAAGTTCAACGTTTGTATTGATACCATTTTAGATTTGTTTGGATGGATCATACAGTCGGGCAACATTCGGACATACCACGTAGCCCTACCCTTCCCACTCCAGGCCTTATCCCTATATGGCAAACTAATGATGATACCAGACATGACAATACCCGTATTGCCATTACCGACCTTCAACATAAAGAAACGGTCTCCAATATTGACTTTCTTATAATCAAAGATACTCCAGTCATAATAGAATCCTTCTGTATAGAAGTCTTCCATTGCATGTTCAAAATCAACAAGTTTATGACTACTAATTTCCGGATTCCATCTCATTATGAAAGTCCGTTGTTGTCGGATCAATGCTCGAGGCACAAAAGGGTCTTCTTTAACAACCATCTTCGGATTCATGAGCGGATCTTTATCTATGCGCTCGCTTAATACGCATCCTACCAGCAAGTTAGAGTACAATGATCCTCTATACTTCTGATTAACCTGACCTTTAGCATTTATCATACTCTACAATTTTAATACAGGTACAAAAATAGAAGGAGGTTATTCCAAATCATGGGACAACCTCCTATCAATTTTATTTAGCACAAAAATTTGGGAGAGCTAATTATTATACTAGAAAAGACCTTCCTTAAAAACTGGAGTTCTAATTTCATATTTAACGTCATTAAGTATCATTTTAATTTGTTTTTCAGGAAAATCCATAGGGACTGCTAAGCCGAGAAATTGTCTAGCTCTCGAACATGCGACATACAACATTCTGTGCTTTTCAGACATGATTGTAGTATTCACAAATAAATTCATGGAGATATTTCCACCTCTATTGTCTGAAGACAAAAATATTAGTGCTGCATCTGTAGATGCACCCTTAGATGAATGAATAGTTTGAACTATCTGACCAGATTTCTGTTCTGTAGCATCTGTACCAAAATATAGAGACAATGATTTATTCGCCATTTGCTTAATGTCAAAGGCCTTTTTATATTTATACACATCAAAGTTTGGTAGTTCTTTTAAACCAAATTTGTCCTTAATAAACAATCGCATTTTTGCAGTCCATGTAAAGAATGTCTCATTTAAATTAGGCATTTCAAAGAACATGTTAATAAGATATGTGCTTTCTACTGGACTTTCTACCTTTTCTCGTATAAAATTACGTTTTCCATCATAGTCATTTTCACTAAACAGAAGCATACTCCATACGTATGCTATTTGTTGAACAGCTTTTGATATGAAACCACTTTTGAAATCAACGTAAGCATTGATAATCATTCTTGGAATCGGTGACTTCCAATAATCTGGTTTTTCTTTTGCTCCCGACAATAACTTACCTAAATTTCGACCTCTTGTTAATACTAGTCTTTCATTGAGATTATTCTCTCGACAAATACGTCCAAAATCTTTTAAAATATCTTGACTATTACGATTATCATATCGATAAACCACAACAGGAAGAGCTTTGTCATCTACTCCTGTAGATACAATTGGCAGTCTTTTCGGTAATGGAACAAGTTTGGAATAAAGGTCAATTATGTTTTGTACTGATCTGCGATTATTGTTGAAAGGTATATGTTGCCAGCCTTCTTTACTACATAACGTTTCTAACCTTGCAGGATTTGCGAACCTCCATTCATAAATCGACTGATTTACATCACCCACAAACTCTAAATTCTTCAAACCTACTTCAATTAGCTTAGAAAATAGTGAAAACTGGTCATCTGATGTATCTTGTGCTTCATCCACTACAATATATGGATATCTGATTATTAAGCTTTCTGCAATTTGTGGATAATTTGACAACACATCTAAGGCCACAAACATTGCATCGGAGCTAGTTAAGTAACCCTTTGAAAGTCTAAAAGAAACTATATCTTTTGCATATTGCGTATATTGGGCATCTAATTCGTTAGTCTCATAATAAAATTTTCCTGCATGAATATTAACTTTTTCTGGTGCTATATAACGTGGGGTTTTACCATAATTGCCAATTCTGCAAGCTTCTTGCAGTTTACCGCTCTTATCTTTATAATGAAACCAAAGTAAATCATGGAGAACATCACTTTCATTAACAATTATTGGTGAAACCTTGCAGAATTTGCACAGATACCAGTATGGCATTACAATGTTTTGAGTTATGAAGCTATCAATAGTAGAAACCTCATGAGGATATCTGAGGTCCGTACCATGCATATTTTTATACGCCCCTCTAATCTCATCAACAGCTTTGTTAGTAAATGATAAACAGAGTACTCCCATGTGCTTGTTCTGAGATTCAATCTCTTGACATACCTGTTTGAGTTTATAAACTATACTAGTAGTTTTACCACTACCAGGGCACGCTGTAACAATCGTTTTCCCACGTGAGGTCACATATTTCTGCCTTTCTTCTGGAGTAAGATCGTATATCATAATTATACTATTGAGTTAAGAAATCAATTGCATTCTTCATGTATGTGGGTACTTTAAATACTATATTTTGGCCATTTATTTTCAGTTCATCAAGATATTGAATAAAATCTTGAGCAAACTCTGATTTTCCAGGCATACACTTCCACATCAACAATGCAATATTGATTTGCTCTTCTTTTGTAAATACTCTGTCACCCAACGTATCCATATAGGCAACTACTTTATTTACATTATTCTCATTATAATCTTTTAAATAGGAAAACAAAGAACTCTCAGTTACACTCAATTTAGTGTCTGCGACATTGGCTATACAAATTTGATACTCAAGAGTCTTGTCCCCTTCACAAATAAGAATACAAGACTGTCCATTTTTTGCATTATTCAAATTTTGTATTCGTCCATTCTTAGGACTGTTCATTATGTTCAAACGTAGTTCATTCAACTTTTTATAGTTCTCCGTAATAAGATTGTCAATATTCCAGTCTGCCTTCTTTGAATCTGTAAATTGGTCTGCATCTGTTATTATGGCCAGCTTCATTGGAAGTCGTCTTGTTGGGTCAGATGAATTGAAAAGAAGTTCAAATTGTACAAATGCTGTACCCTCAAGATTAACAACTTCGATTTGATTATCAGACAGATTTGCACCAACCAACTCTGAGAATTTATTCATCATAAGCGCCTCTGATATACCTTCAACCAGAAGACATCCTTTTGCAAAGAACAATTGAGATCTGGTTACATCAAGGTATCTGGATAGCATCTTTTTGAATTTTAAGATGCTTTTTTCCGAGAAGTGAGTGTTACCATCATACATAATACGCTCTTTTACTCGATCCACGAAGCAGTTATTAATCAAATATGCATCCTTATTTAACAAAATAAGATTTTGAAATGGCACTCTAGATGTTAGTGTTGGAGAGTGAGTCGTGATAAACACCTGACTATTATCGTCCTCATCTGCATTCAAAAGGAAATTGTATAGATTTACCTGCAATTGAGGATGTAAATGAGCTTCCGGTTCCTCTATCAATAGAGCATAAATTGCATCTGGGTCTTCTTTATGACAATCCTTTATGTCGCTGAGTACTGTAGCAATATAGATAAGATTGTTATATCCTAAGCTGTTTTGCCAAAGTTTATAACCTTCAAAATCACCGTTATTCTTTTTGGGTAGAAAAGGTTTGATAACATTTACGATATAATCAACTTTATCTTGTTCTATTTTAAGCATTATTGAATTTTCACCATCTTTAAGAATGCTAGATAGGTTCTTATTTATGCCTTCATTTGTATCCGTGACCTCTTTTTGTTTGAGAAGTTCGCTATTAGCTTCCGAAATTATTTTTTTGTAAGTATCTTCTGTGTTTGCCTTTTTAATCTTTCTAGAGATTACTTTTCCCAATAGATTATCTTTTACTGAAAGAAGTTTCTTCGTACTATCCCTTACAGGTTCAAGATAATAGTGACGAAATAATGATAGTGTATTGGGATCAGGATGTATCTCCGCCTTTTCACTTCCTGCAGTAATCGAGGATATAACTCTTCCATTATTATAAGAAAAAGTTAAATGGACTCGTGCTCTCATTATGTTATCAGAATCTATGAACTCATAGGATTTATATGCACCAAGTTGATTGCCTTTGATGTCATCAAAAACATATATCAACTCTATCGGATCCAACCTATTGTAATATATGGAACCATCAGCATCTTTCTGCATTTTTCTATGAAAGTCCTCTTCTCGAACTATAAGCCTTGATTCCAGCTCATTATCTCCCCATTGATAAAAAATACGTAATGCATCGATCACAGCAGTTTTGCATACTGCATTAGGGCCAATAATGACATTTATCTTGCGGTCAAAACACAACTCCATTTGCTCAATACCGCGAAAATTCTTAATACTTAAATATTTCAAATACATACAATATCAATATTTTTCAAAAATCAACTTGACTTCATGTCCATATACTCTCAACGTTTCTGTAATCATCTGACAAATTTTGTCTGCCAGTGACTGAGGATAAATTACCTTCAGATTATTGGCCAAACTAAGAATATGGCCACAGAAATCGCTTGTAGGTCGAACATAGTATTCAAAATCAGTATAGTTTTCTCCTTGTCCGATAGCCCTTTGACTATGATGCAAAGGAAGATCTCGCAAATAGTAACGCTGCTTGCCATATGCACGGAGGATGATACGTTCTGCTGAAGTTTCATCACTAGTAAAAACACCAAAACACTCACTAAAAAAGTCTTGTGCATCAAAATCATCCCGAATGTCAAATTTCACATCTGTCAAAGACATTTCCTGTATGCGGTCAAAAGAATAAATCGCAAAGTAGTCACGTTCCTCCTTCTCAGGTGTAGCATCACGATGGAAGTGAGCCAGTATATACCAACGTTGATTAAACAGCTTCAAGCAATATGGCTCGAAGTCTGCCTCGGTGATTTTGTCTGATTCATATCTGCGATATTTAACAGCCAAACGGACCTTCTTCTTCATTGCTTTGATACAAATCTGAAGATAATCGTCACAAGGAATTTGCTGAAGAAGAATGCGATCGTGAAGACACTTGCTTTCAGATATAATATCATTTACAGACATCGTTGAAACAATCCAGTTCTGAACTGATTCTTCATGCAGGACATTCTCATTACCAATATAATACTTATAGCCACCCTTACGGTCGCATTCAATATAGATACCGAATATATCCTGAATGGCATCCTTATGACGGTTGAAAGTAGAACGTGCAAGCTCTACTCCCCCACTCATTTCAGTGTCAAGCCATTTTTCTTGTATTTCAGCAAAAGTAATTCTATGTGCTCGTTTTATTGTATTCACGAGCCATATATATTCCTTGAATAATGATGGTACAGTCATATAACTTTTATTAAATCATGTGGTACATCTTTGCAAGAAACAACAGATGAAAAATTAACTATTAGGAGTCAACAACCCTGTTGCTTCTCCATATCCAACAATAAATACTAGTTGTCTAGCACGTGTGATTGCTACATAGAGCAAAGAACGTTTTGCAGAAAGGAATTCTTTTTTATCCAAGGCATCCATACCAGAGAACGGATATGAATCCGTTGCTATTGAAGGCATATTACGCTCATTTATATCCATAAGTATAACTACCTTGAATTCTAAGCCTTTCAAGGAGTGCAACGTGCAAAGAGAAATTCCATCCTGAACCCCTGACTTGACTGTACCTTTCAGAACTCTGTAAGGAGTGCCGTCGGTATGAAAGCGAGTCTGGATTTCTTTCATCATTCCCATACTTGGAGCGGCTACACAAATGTCTTTCAATGCAATATTATTCTGCTTGCACTCTACTATCCATTCAATAATCTGATTGACTTCTTCAGATGCATTACCGACAATCTTGTAAACAGGTTTTTCTCCTCCATGGATGAGAGAAACATAACCTTTAATAGATTCAGTACCTCCATCCATATCATCATAAGTTTGGCCTTTAATAACTCCAACAGCTACTTTCTTGATAGGTTCAGTTGTACGATAGTTAATCTTCAATCGCTTACTACGGACACCACGCACATTGATACCAGCTGCACTAAAGTTTATCTTGCGACCACTGTAAATACGCTGCATAGGATCACCGGTCAGGAACAAGTCATTTCTTCCCTCTGCGACAAGAGCACGAAGGAATTTAAGTTCAGGATTCGAGAAGTCCTGGAACTCATCAGCAATCACATTGGTATATGGACGCACATTGTTATCATTTAAATACTTGGTTGTCTCATTAAACAATTCAAGACGATCAACTACTTTACGCTCTTGCTTAAGTGAAACATACTTTTCTACAAGTTTCCATATTTCTATGCGCTGTTTTCGACTTAACGCTTTTGTTCTGCCTACACGTTGCTGCATCATGTATGACTTAACATCTGCATTGCCGAAATACACAATAACATCGATGTACTCGTCATAAAGGAACTGTTCATCAAATTCAGTCACCTCAGTTTCAAGCACCTCGCGCCAGAGTTTTAGAGATTCCTCATCACCTGAATAATCAAGTATCTTATAGCCATCCTTGACATTATACTGACGTGCTGTTTCTATCAGGACCTGATCAATATTGCTCAAAGTACAACGAGAAGGGTTAATATCCATCTTCTTTACCAAGTCCTCCAGATTTTCTTTGAGAGTTCTTGTGTATGTTGTGAAGAGAATCTTGGCATCCGGGTTCGCACTAAGATGCTTTAAACGATGAAGAGCAGCTACGGTTTTACCTGTACCTGCGCCACCACTAACCTTCATTGTACCTTTATAATCTGCATCAACAAGTTTTTGTTGCGAAGGATGAAGGAACAGCTGCCATTTATCCATATCATTATCCAAAATACGCTGCAATGCGTCATCGTCGGTAAGTTCAACAAAACGACGCTTATTGTTATTGCTGAGCAACTGATCTTCATTTTCTTTTGCTTGTCCTTCCTCTATCTCAGCAATAATATCATCAATATCCTCTCCGTCAAGAAGATTATAGATATTCTCAAATGCATCTGTAGGAAGATACTCTTCGAGTGGTTCCAAATCATCCAAAGACTTAATAAGCTTAACCTGATTGACCAAATCTTCTGGGACACCAATTTTAAGCCATTTTTCTTCATTAATATTACAGAATGGAGATGATTCATCTGTAACCGCAGATTCTGTATTGACTACAGTCTCAGTTGTTTGATGTATTGTAACCAACTGGCAAGCCTGAGTGTGGTCATTCCATACAAGTTTCTTGCGGATACCCCAGTTGTAGGCATTTTCATGAGTTCCTACATAAAGTAGATAAGCATTGTCATCAACAAGTCCAATGACGGCGCGGTAGTTGTCATCAATACGAGCTGTACGCATTGAATCGTCATTGAACTGAGCAATTGGTTCCAGATGCATTCCATTGGCACTAGTACACTCACGGAACTTTTTCTGGAAGTTTACCACTTTAGTCTGTATCTTCTTAGGAAGAGCAAAAAGTGGCTCGTAGCATGTATCAGAAAGAAACAGTCTCATATATTATTTGTTTTTAATTTCGTTAATATCAAAGTTGTCTGAATAAATGATAGTATAACCAGCTGATTCAAATATTGCCTTTGAGTTATCATCAGTAGGATCGATGGCAACTTTTGAATTTCTGATAAGCATTCCTGCTGAAGCGAGAACGATTCCATCCGAATCTGTTAGGTCAACATCTCCTTCAAGACCGAATTGTATATTATTGTCAAGCAATATGTCAACAATATCTTCCAAACCAGGATAGTACATCTTTACTTCGTCTCTATCAATGTCAATAGTTGGAGGTGCGTCGGTTACCGCAGGCTTGTTTGAGAAGAACTGTAAAAGATTATACCTACGCCAGAATCCTACCCATTCTTCCTTATCAATATTAAATTGAAGTTGCTGTAGGTGCCAATCATATTGTATTGCCCCATCCAAGGCAATCGCAACCTCCTCATCGGTTGAATCATCGTTCAGGGTATCATAACAACTATCATCTATTGTTATTTCACCTTGATACAATGAACCACCAAAGCCCATAAAATTCTCCGCATTTGCAATACAACCAAAAGCAGTTTCCTTCAGATTACCAGGCTGTGGGTTCTTCAGTAATTCAATCAAACGAGTCACAGAATTCAAATCAAGAGAATCTTCCTTTTCGTTTTCAAACAGAAGTATATCGTCCCATGTGAGCGTCCAGGAATAGAGATTGTGGGTTAAGGAATCGCGAATACCATCCCGTTTCTCCTTGTCACCATAGAACCTCATATTTGGAGCCTGTGCATGAAAAGCGTAACCGTCAAGGAATATTGCCCACATTGGCAGATTCTCTATGTTATGAATGGCTACTCCATTGATTGTTGCAGACATACATATAATTTGAAAATCTGCTACAGTGTAGTTCCTCACGCCATAGTGTCCTCCTAATGCAAACTGAGGAATAACATAATAACGGATGTCTGTGTTACCATCAAGGATATGCATATCATATCGGTAACTATCAGCATCAGGAACCTTATCAAATATCCAATTATTATTTCGACAAATTGTCTTCAGTGCGCTTACAAATTTCAGTTCAAGTTCGCTGTCTTCGGCAACACCAGTTTGGGAGATAGTGCCAACAGAACCTGAAAGTGTCTCCCATGAATTGGCATGACTGACAAGCTTTTCAAACAAGGCTTCTGCTGCCTCTCTGCTGAAGGCATCACGCTTATACTGATTTCCATAAGTAAGAATACAATGGTAGCATCCGTCTTTGCCCTCCCACTGACACTGGCAGTCATGTATCTTGTCGTATGCCATCCTTAGAAGAGAAGTAAACTCCTCTGTATTATATAGTTTCGAAAGATAGCCTGTACCTCCAGGAATGGTATCGTACATAACAAGATAATGATCCTTTTGCATAGTGCCAAGGTTCATTTCTGTGTAAGAGTCTATACGAATATGCTCAGGAGAAGACTTATAGTAAGCTTTCATACCCAGTTCTATACCTGCCTTGAACATTTCAACAGCAGCCTTTGCATCCATAATTTGTATTGGCAACAAAATTTTTATTGCCTCCGTCTGCATATGCCGATAGAGGTATAGGCGCTCGAATACATGTTCATCCCTGTCATCGGCAAATGCAATATCCTTATGAGTACAGAACTTATAATGTTGATCTTCTAGTGTTGCCCCACTCAGGATTGGTGTTGACTTTCCACAATATCGACATGTAACAAATCCATTCTGCGGTACTGTAGTATCATTATCAACTTCTAGTTTACTACCAGACTGCATCTGCATACCATAATTTACCTCATATAGCTCCATATTATTACAGAATTCGATACCGAAACCAACTCCTCTGATTGCATAAGAGGTTGTTGCTCCCGTATGACGGAACATATAATGTCGCTTTATGATGTAGTTTTCAGAATCTCGATCTTCACTGGAGTCATCAAGAGCTGCGTCATTGCTATACATTACACTTCTTGCACCAGTAAACTTCAATATAGGATGACGATTGACTCCCCATGACGGATCATTACATTTTGGACAAGCAGCATCCTCAAATCCTGAATCCCCCTTTAAAGCTACACAGTCGCATTTTGAGCAGAACTTCATAACTGTCAAAGAGTCCTTCCAATCAAAAGTATTCAATCCACTTACATTGAGCTTGAATTTTTGTGTATAAAAGTTATTACCTGGTGCAAGCTCTTTGATTCCTTGGGAAGCGGGACGAGTCAATTCAAATGTCTTCGGTTCAGCCACATTACCTTCCTTATCTTCCTTTGCACGTGAGGCATATACATTAGCTTGAAGTTTGACACCAGTCTCAGGGAAAGCATAATTAGGTAAGAGTCCAACATTGGTCATATACTCTATCATGCTCTCGCTCATTATCTGACCATACTGCTTTTTCGTTGCCTTAATCAGTTCTTCTATCTGTTTGAGAGCCGGGTCGTTTACCTGTATTCTTCTCTTTTGATTGTCATATTCTTCAAGTTCCTTGCCGAGATGACGCAAACGATCGGTGAGCAAAGCAAACTCATTGATAAGCCTGTTGTAGAACGTACCGTCATCAAGTGTCTCAAACAACTTGCCAAGTGCTGGCTGGGTTTTATCCTCATACTGATCGCAAAATGCAGACCTCAATGAAGCCTTGTCATTCTTAATGAATGCAACAATCCGGTTAAGAATAAATGCTTCATCATTGAAAATGTTATCATTCAGCAAATGAAGATCTCGGATATTGCTTGGAAGTGTATTCTGAACATCAGATGAAGTCCATGTGTCTATGCAATATGCGAGGAAGTGACGTCTAAGAATGTCCTTTGCTTCAAGGAAACATCCGGGCGTATTTACTTCTCCTTGCATCATTTCCTCAGGATACGTGTAATAATACATATCATGAGGTTCGCCAGCATGGGCATAGTTCAATACTAAAGCGGAACCTTCCTTACGACCAGCACGACCAACTCTCTGAAGGAAATTGCTTGGCTTTGGAGGGATATTTGTATTACCCATTACGTTCAGATCACCAATATCAATACCCATTTCCAAAGTGGAAGTAGCACATAGAACATTAGTTGAATTACTATGCGGATGCCGTTTAAAGTCCTTTTCAAGTTCTTCTCTGTCATAACGCTCCAACAAACCCGTATGCTCGTGAGCATGAACACGAGGAGAAAGATTTCGATTGTAAACCTGCTGATAATAATTTAGTTCAGGCTTCGTTTCTTCCGAATATGTACCCTTACACTTATAGTCAAGACAATGGGTTCCTTCGGCAAGATTATCTTGTACGGCAACACACAAACGAGACTGACAGGTATCACACTGGATGTGCTTCACCTTATTGCTTATCCATATATTTTCAGGTCTGATAGCATAATTACCACCACCTTGTTCCTCTCGGTTGAGCAATCCTACTTCAACCATAGTATCAAGAAGTTTGCGCATAAAGTCATTGAAAAGAGCAGAGTTCTTTCCAATCCAAGGATCTTCAAATACCTCTATGAAGTAATTGCTATACCATGTCTGCTTACTATCACCACGCATTACTGCCATATCAAGCATTTCATGGTTCTTTCCTGTATGGACAGTACCTACAAGTTTTGGAAATTGCATACTGCCACCTAAAGATTTGTTCAAGAAATGACGACCATCCCATTGCCAGTTCAGAGCCCACTGATTCAGATTTTCTTTTCTATACTTTTCAAGGTATGGATGATCAACTGCCCCATGAGTTCGCATACGCTGAAGAACACCATAAATGAAATGTATGAAAGTAGATTCGTTCTCACCGATATGCTCCATAGCATTATCCTTCAACCAGTCCGTCATCTTAGCATGAACTTCTGACAACAGTTCTTGTTTGAAGAAAGATGCTGATGCACCAGTCTTTTCCAGAGTGCGACCAAGCTGGGCTGTAAGGGCAAATTCGCTGAGAATCTCCCAATCTACTCGCAACTCAAACTCCTTCTTGAAATTATCCATGAAATCACTGCCTTCACCTGCAACACGATAGTTCTTACGCAAGTCTATACTCTTTGCCAAATCCGCAGGAAGGAATCTATTAAAGTATTCCTCATCCGTCAGTTGTTCATGCCAATATTCTTTGAATCCCTTCTGCAACTCAACCAGATTGATTGGTGCAGAAAGCGTATTGATATATTTCTGCATTGATTGACGGAACAGGAAACGGTAAGTACGTGCTTCATAGAATCCTGCCTGATGTGCTGCGTCCTGTACACTATTAGTAAATACCAGAATCTTTCTTTCATCGGCATTTGCATTATCAAAGTCACTAGACAAGACCTGACTGATGGCGACACTTGATAGTGTAGAAGTGCGGCCACCAATCTGGCATATTGTATCTCCGCCATTACATTCAGGACAAGTACGCATGAACTTTTGATTACCGTTCCTGTTTGAAGAAGATTTACTGCAAACACGCAGACGTATTGTGTCACTATCGCTTACACTCGCTTCTGATAGATCTTTCATCTTAACATGAAGAGTGACATTAGTTGCGTTCTCGCTAATGTAATCATCTACCGCCTCATGACGTTTCATTTCTGTATTGAGAAGAACCACATCCTTCTCTTTAGATGCAAACGCCATGTTGATGGTACGAACATCGCTACAGAACCTATCATCCGTAGCAAGTCTTCTGCTAATCCAGCCACTTGCTCCACAATCACGACAGAAGTACATTGGCAATGCCACACGGTCTTCATCAGACTTTATGCTTCCTCGCCATGTGAATTCTGGTTCTTTCTGTACATAGCGTAAAATACCACTAAGTTCTCTCTGCCAAAGTTGAACCTGAAGATACAACATGGGCACAGTCTTAGTACCGGTAAGAGGTCGCTTTGAGTATGCAATCAATGCCATGAGGTTTTCGATGGCGATGCTGCATGTTTTTTCCGTATATTGTTGTCTTAATCGTCTGAACTCAGAATTGTCTTCCAATTTATATTGAAGTTCATCAAGTGTAAGAATACCATCCTTTAAGGCGTTAAGCAAATCGCGAACGATTCCCATGCGCCTAAGAATCTGACCAGCTTCTACAGGTGTAGCGTCACTCTTCTTCAGCCAGTATTTACACAATCGCTTGATATATGTTTCTACCGTATCATTGTTGCCGAATATACATTCTTTAATGAGTTTTCCATCAGGAATACCCATCGTAACAGCGTCGATATATTCATCTACAGGAATACGATGTTCTTCTATGACATTCTTTTCCTCAAACTGTTCACCAAATACATTTGTAGCGTATTCGCAAAGTCGCGTCTTACTATCTTGACCACTGCCAATAGTGGCTGAAGTTCCAATAGGGCAAAGAGATTCCTTTGGCAAGTTCAACTTTAGCTTCAGACGACGAATAAGATTGGCAACATCTGTTCCTTGGGCTCCATCGTATGTATGAAGCTCATCAAGCACGATGAAACGCAATGCCTTTTGGTCAGTATCAATATTGCCTTTCCACAATGACATAAATCGCTGACGCATCAATCCATAGTCCAGCATTTTGAAGTTGGTAAGCAAAATGTCTGGCACTGTATCAAGGATAGCATCACGATTCTCAATAATATGGTCTTCAGCCATATCACGAGGGTATTCTTTTGCATCAACTCCCTCGCCAACGAACAGACCTGCTGTTACCTTTCCCTTCAGCCTCGGATCATTCCAGATTGTTTCAGCCAAACGCTTTGCTTGATCACTTGCCAAGGCATTCATTGGGTACATAATGATAACCTTTACACCAGTCTGACGCTCGTACTGATTGCAATGGTAACAATAGTCAAGGATTGGATAAAGGAAACACTCTGTCTTTCCAGAACCTGTTCCTGTAGTCAGAAGTGTAGGCTCTGGCTTATGTCCATTCTTCATAGACAACTGATGAAATGCCTGTAACTGATGCTTATAAGGAGGGAATGATGGTGCTATATCTAATGGGATATTAGCACTCTCCTCCGCAGTAGCAGACACGAACGGAGTCTTCAAAGAAACGTATGGCCCCTTGAACAATCCATTATCTTTATCCTCAATAAAGCGATAGAACGCATCGCTCACATCCTTTTCTTTGAATCGGAATGTGGCTTTAATATACTCAATAACTGAGTCACGAACTTCGCGTGCTTGTTGGAGTGGTAACATATTTTTATAATTCTAAAGAAGGTTCTTTTTGATAGTTCATGACTAGACGAAAACATTTCTGCATCGTTGTAAGTCCAATGCCTTTATACTCAATAAGAGCTATCATTGATTTGACGTTATCTACATTGACAGCCTTATCGATAGTATCTATCTGTTTCTGTTGTCTAATGCCGATTTGCTTTTTCTTATCAGTATTAGGAATTTCATTCCATTTAGTTTTGAATGTTTCAAATAAATCGTCTGGAGCCATAGGATCATACTGATAGATTTCTATAGGAATATCACATTGAGAGAGATATGAGATCATAATATCCATAACCCTGTCTTTATCAAGACCACCATTAAATGCTCCTAATAAAGGGAAAGCAATTGAAGTTACACCTTTTTCCTTGTATGTATCAACAAACTTTTGTAGTCCCTTTTCTATATATTCATATTCACTTGGTAGTTTCCAATGAATTTTGGTTGGGAAGTTCAGTACCCAAGGATCAGAAGGTTCTCCTTTGTATATCCATAGTTTTCCAACTGCAATAAGCTTTTTTTTGCAGTATTCCTGATACACTTCAAACATAGATGGGTATCTGAGTTTGAATACTAGAGCAATACCTTTACCCATCACGCCAACACAATTGACAGTATTTACAATTGTTTGTGCTTTGGAATTAAATATGTTGCCTTTTATTATTGTAATAGCCATAATCAATCGATTTTATAATGTGACAAGTATTTATAAACTTCATTCATTTCCTTAGGCCATCCGTACCCCTTAATATATTTAATATTATTAAATTCTCTTATGTTTGAGTTTCTGTCAAAATCAACAATTTGATAATCTGCATAATCCAAAACATATACAAGAGAATGGTTCTCTAATGCCAAAAAATCCGTAATGCAGGACTCATTAGTACAATGAAAATCCAAAACCTTTAATTTTTTGAAATCCTTTAAAGGAGAAAGGTATGTTATGGATGAATCTAATGCAATAAATTCCATATCAAAGATATCATTTATAGTTGATTCTTGTAAAGACACAAGTTCGTCCTTGATAATCGAATTTAAGTTTTGTACATCATCTTCAGGTTTTGATGTTTCCAAATTCAATGCTTTACATAACAAAAAGTCCAACCCATACGAATCATCCCACAGGAACGTAGATAAAGGAAAACGTTCCTTAATAAATAGTAACCATTCTTTATAGAGTAATGATTGCCAATGATGATTTAAATTAACCCAACTATTATACATCATGAATCTGTTAATTTTTGTAAATCAACCAACTTCCGACTCTTGGACTATTGACCTCAAAGTACACTTCAAATGGTGTATCTTTTTTGATTTCAACCGAGGATGAAACATATATATTATTACCACGTTGACGTAAGACATTGCCTTTATTTACAATAGAAGGTGTTTGTCCTGCGCTATAAGAAACTCTAAATTCAAATGGAGATCTATAGTTTGTATCTATGGATATGGTGTCGTTCCTGTCTCTAAAATAGATTTCTTTGTTACTACGTTCATACAATCCAGTACCACATGAAACTATATTAGCCCATTTCGTCCCTTTAAGTTCTTGTTTTAACATTTCTGCTTGATATTCATCATAACAGCATATCTTGACATCCTTCAATCTTGAGAAATCAAGCTCGCCTTCAACCAAGAACTCTTGTTGCCTTTCATCAAAAGTGTCATAACTATTAATATAAATCTCACGGGCTTTTATTCTGTTTGGGTCTTCAATAACCTTGAAACACTTTGAAGAGTCTTTCTGCATATTACCATTACTGTAGTAACACAATTCTGGCATTGTCGTTAATAGTTCTTCAACATCAAAGATAAAGAACACCGGAAGTGGACATTTAGGAAGTCCCAGATTCAATGCTTTCCCGTAATATTTACGGTCATCTATATCTTTACCTAAACATTCATTATAGAATTGCGTAGGAGATTTGGGCACAAAATAGAATCTTGCAAATCTATGTGCTTTATTAGTTCTATGTACATTACTACCTGCACTATTCGAAAAATTGCCCTCTGCATAATTTCGGCTTTGAAGTTTCATAGCGCGAATTATCTTCACCGCATTTTCCATGTGCGTAAAATGGTAAGCCTTAGGCTTCCTTGGGAATTTAGATATAAAGTCAACAATATTAATCTGCTTTGCGTAAGGCATATCAGAAATGTCAACTCTATTATTGAAAGCTTTATTCTTTACCAATACAGGCCAGTTCCATCGATCTTTGTACTTTTCGACCAGCTGCTTTGTGAATTTAATATCCTTAGAATCAGACGCAAGGTTCCAGTCAATATAGTCAGCAAAAGTATCTAGGATTTCGTTTGTGAAGACAAAATCCTCCTTATTGCAGATAATACTCCAATCTAAATAATCTTTATATTTATTAAGAATGTCTCTATCGAGTGAAATGATATGTCTATTATCTGAAAGTATAGTCCAATCAATATACTCCTTATATCTATCGATATATGGGGCAATAGCTTTTCGTCCAGAAAGAAGTTTCCAATTTAGTGCATCTATAGGAATGTTATTTAATATCTTTTCACTAAGAGGGAATGTATGCAAAGAAGATAATGCATACCAATCTACTTGGTTTCGAATGCTCTCATTTTGAGAAATCTTCAAAACCAATTCTTCATCTGACCATGTCTTTTGATTTTCTTGTTTTGAAAGTTTTTGCCAATTAAGATTACAATCAACATGAGACTTCAAGAACTCTGCCGTCGGATAGAATGAGTCTGATGACGATACCAACTCCCAATCCCATGGATAGTCAGGCATCTTCTCAACAATCTGAAGGGTCACTTTTATAACTCCGTTTTCAATCAGCTTATTATAATCATAATCAGCACGTGGGTTGATCTTGATGATCTGTTCAATATCAACGTCATTACGTTCTGAAAGTGATTTAAAGTTTATATGCTTTTTGAATGCCTCAATTATTTCATTGAGTTGTTGCTTATCTTTGACACAGAATATCTTGCTTGACTGAGATATGTATTCCCAATCTATCTTTTCTTTATATTGGCTTATAAACCATTGTTCATCACGAAGACTCTCAAAATGAGAAAGAGAAGCATAGTTCCACCGATTTCTTTCATCAGCCAGAATTTTACGTATCTCATCACGCCATGCTTTTTCTTTAATGCCAAGCTTTGGATTAAACACAAAACTTGCATCAACTGCAGGTGAACTAGAAAGAATATCCCAATCTACAAAATTACGACAATCCTCAAGATCTCTAAATACATAGAAGTCCTTATGCTGGCAGAAATAATTCATATCCCACCTGTATGCTCGTTTCCTAACAGTTTCTTTTATAAGCTTCTTCAGTTCATTAAATGAATATTGAGAAGTAAGAGCTGCCCATGCTTTCTGGCATAAGTCATTACCAGGAATGTTGGTCAACGTCACTGCAAGGTTATCAAGAAAATTGTAATCAAAACGATTTTCTTGCGTTATTATACGAGGAAGAGAAACTTCCCAATTCCAATATTTGCTAAACTTTTCAAGGTTCGCAATGAGGAAATCAACACTTACATGTTCTGAAAGATATGTCCAATCCCATTTATCGATAAATAATTTGTTTCCTAAGTTTTCTAGTTTTAACTTACTGAACATTCTTTCAGTCAAGACAGACCAATCCCAAGGGTAATTGGAGTCCTTATATTTATTGATGACGTAATCAATGCTTGCTATTGATGAAAAAGCAGACCAAGCTTCCTGATCATTACCAATCATTGATTCAATTCCGCTTATAGACTGCAGGAATGCAACATCTTCTTGATTTGAGAACACCAATTTCCAGTCAAGTTCTTTACCAAAACTTGAATACAGTAGCATTTCTGACAAAAGGGACTTATTCGAAGAAATTGCATTCCAATCCCATTCATATTCAGAAGCCTCTATCAGGATTTGAATATCTTGAACCTGTGATGAAACATATCTTCTTCCTTCATCAGTTGTGACATTTACACAATACTTATCAAAGAACTCTTTAGTCCACTTCAAATGCGGATTGCATTCGAACCCTATCATATATGGGGTGGATTCCCAGCATAGAAGGCCGTTAGCACATAACAGATCAATTATTTCAGCTGACCATAAATAGTCTTTATCGTTGAAAATTGATGAAGAAAGAGCACCGCCTTCCTTGCTCACTTCTTCTATAACATTTCTAAAAAAGATGTTAGAAACAAACTTTTGTGACCATTCGGGATCAGTAAAAATTCTATCAAACAAATGAGTGAATCCAAAGTGGACACCAAGTGCATCTATATGATCATAAATAAACTGAAGGTTGAACTCGTTTTCGATTTTATACCAATCCCATCTTTTATCACTGTTAGCAAGAATTGCCTTTTGTACATCTTCATTATCTTTTGTATATGACGCAAGGTTAATCTTAACCAAATTCAAATGGGAAAGGACGAAACTCTGAGAGAGTCTGTTTTCCAGTTCTTCCCAGTTCCAATCTTCCTCTGTATCTTTTTGTTGAAGGATAAGTTGTTCTATGACAGACTCCTTCCTGTTCATGTCTTCCGATAATACCTCTAAATCCCATGGGTAAGTCAAGAAGTTTTCTACCAGGAACGAATCGTCAATTCTTTCTGTAAGAATAGGCCAATCAAGATTATCTTTATATAGGCTAATATGTCTTCGAAGAACATCTATATCGCAATGTCTGGAGATATTTCTCCAGCATGTTGCATTTGCCTTTTCAACAATTACATTAAACAATTTTGAATCAGCCCAAACCGTTCTCGAATCTTTCGTGAGTTCTTCATAATCTACTAATTCGAAATATGGTTCTAGGGCATCGTAATTCAAAATGGAATCTTTGTCATCCCATAATTTTTGGAACAGACATTCGAGAACGATGTTCTCTTTTCTATACGAATTTAGATTCTCACATACGAGTTCTGTAGCCCTTGATGCTACTGCATCACCATTCATTATAGCAGGAATATATTCACTGCCATATTTGAACAATTTTACAGGCACTTTCTTTACTTCAAGATCAAAATATTCCTGTAGTACTGCGTAATAAATGTTTGACTTTTTTATAGACTGAAGTTCAAGACGTTTCTTTAATTGATCATTCTTGTAGTAGATACAATTCTCAACATCTTCGTCTTCTGGCCAAATCTGTTTCCTTGTCTTGATGGATGTACAAATTCCCATATCAGTGTAGAAAGGGAACATAAGCATAGCCAAAGGCATCTCCGATTTCATCATAGAGTGTTCGTAGATGTCCTGAGTACCTACAAAGAAATGATAATGCTTACCCTCTTTTAAGGATATTCGACCTAACTCGGTGAGTTGTATTTCATGCTCATTTATCTTAATGAGGTGTTCCTCTTCAACTTTAGCAAGAATATCCTCGAAGATTCTGACTTCAGCAACATCGTAATAAACCTCATCTTTTCCCCCAAGCTCTTGGTTTGTAACACTAAATCCTAAGAGTATGCCAAGGCTTCGTTTATCATAGCACTTATCTTCAGTTGAATCCAAGATAGAGCAGATTACATAGAAGAGGTCATCGAGTGGTTCCTCTGTGAAGTATGCAACATCACAGACATATTTCTTCAGGCCCCATTTGGTGAAGGCTGAATAAATATACTCGGCCGAGTTTATTTTATCTGTTATCATATTCATACTTCTTTTTGCTTAATTACTTTGTTATTGTTGTTAGACTCAATAGTCAGGAATAGCCTCTGATAAATTTCAAGTGTTGAGAACAGTTCCTTATTGCCCACAATGACTAAAAGTCTTTTAGCTCGTGAAAGAGCGACATTCAGTCGATTCGGAGATTGAGCAAATCCAAGTGATCTCTGCTTTGGATAGCCAAGATCAGGATAACGCTTCCAATCTGGTTGTTGGTTCTTTGAACTTTGTATCGTATTACTTCTTACCATTGAGACTATGACAATATTTCGTTCCATTCCTTGAAAACGGTCAACGGTACTTACACGAATTGGCAAATTCGTATGTTTGTGAGCAACTGCTCTTAACTGTTTGATTTGTTTGCCATAAAAACTAATAATACCAATCTGCTTGTCTTCTTCCTTTGTAAACTTGTTCAAATATCTCTGGAAAGAACCTGAATTTTCAAATCTTGTCAGTAGATTGTCGATAGTATCAATCTCTCCATAATTTACACGAGACGTACCGTCCATCATTTCAGGAGAGTCAGTATCAATGAATAAAACGTGAGTATTATGACCAATCAATCCAGGAATATCAATGCCATGATAACGAGATGCTGGATTATTCATATCTGGATCATTTACACCGAGATCAGTAGGTTTTACCAGACCACAGTATAGACCTCCATCTTCTCGATAGAATTGCTCTATTACCTCGTTAATATCAGGATGCATTCTGTATTGAAGGTTGAAAGTTCCCTTAAGTGAACTATCAATATGCTCATAGAGCCTTTGGAAATGTGATACTTCCATATCATCAAAATGCTCTCCGACAAACTCCTTTAACTTCTGAACCTCTTCTTTGTCCTTGTCATCGACAGCAATTTTCAAGGCATAATCCAAAGTTTCCTCAAATTCTTCTTTATCAAGCATTGGAGGAAGCTGCCTGTGGTCACCGATAACGATAGCTCTGTGTCCATAGACAAAAGGTAACACCAATTCTGCAGGTGTGGCTTTTGATGACTCATCCTGAATAACAGTTGTAAATTCTATCTTTGCTTTGCCAATTTTCTGCTTAAATACTTCGCAGTAGTTGCGGAAAAACGGAGTGAAGCCATTAAACTCTTCGTTACCAGCTCGTCTGTCACCAATTGAACTACATGTTGCACCAATGACATTAGCGTTTTCTACATATCGGTTAAATACTATTTCACGTAATGCTTTGCTTGGATGATCAAGATAATTACGCCAGCGTTCTATAACGTCGTTTTCATCACTGTCTGTTCTATAAAAAGATCGAGACGATATGTTGTTCAACCAATTCTTTAGAATGAGGTTTTTCTGAATTGCTACATCAGTTTCTTCATCTGTTTCAGTTTCAAAAAGGCATGAGTCACCTTCTTCAACCCAACGTTTCATCAGATCAATTGAGAACTGAAGTCCTTCGGATTCGAGTTTTTCTTCTCCGCCAAAGCGAACAGGTTTTACAAGATTAGTTTTATCATTAACAATTCGAGAAATGGCATTGTCAACTGCAAGGTTGGTTTCAGATGTAAGTAGGATCCTTTCTCGCTTATTACCTTGTTGCAATCCCTTACGAATCAGTTGCCATATCATTTCTGCAATTGCTGTAGATTTACCAGTACCAGGAGGGCCTTGTATCACAGCGAGATCATCTGCATACATTGCCTTTATGATAGCATTCTTTTGAGGCTCATTAACTCGCGAGTTTAGAAGATGGTCGCATAATTCTTTATATACAACACCATCTCGGCGAAGCATCAAATCGATGTCTTGTGTTTTGGTTGCTTCAGCTGAATTGAAAATGAATCTTTGAAGACGTGGATTTACCAATTCTGCACCAGTGGTTGCCATTGTGAAAGTATTCTTCAATCGAGAAATCTTTTCCAAATCACCAGTCAATATTGGTATAATTGTAGTGATTGCTTTTGATTCAAAAGCCTCAATTATATCTTCCTTCTTATCATCTTCAACATCTATATCAAAAACCAAATCTGGATAATTTGCTTTAAGAAGTTTTCCAAAAGGTACCTCTTTGTCATTAAGCATAAAGCCGAAATCAGCTTTGCGCATTTCGGTTATGCTATCTTCCAAATCTTCCAATCTGGAATTTTTGTTATAAGAAACATTAAGACGTATCTTCCCTTCTATCTTTTCTGAGAACTGAACGTCTATACCCGTAACACTTAATTGGAGCAAATCACTTTCAAGATTCGCTCTTTTTATCTCATAATATTCAGACTCAATATATGGTAATCTAATTTTTATTTGATGATATACACTATCGTTTGAGATGTCAATATCTTCATACTTTTCTTCAAGCATTGCTTTCAACTCATCATAACCGACAAGCTGAGTATTTACCTTGCACTTGAATCTGTGATCTTCATGAACATTGACTTTGACAAAAGGAACTTCTTTCTCAACTTCAGACAGAAGATCGTCAATATTGTCTGTTCGCCAATTAAAATCGATGCCGATAGCACCTGTTTCATCATTAAAACTATAACCTTCACCCTTACCTTTAATATATTGTCCAGCTTCCTGTAATTTAGACTTGACAAGCTGATGCTTAGAAATGGTGTAAACAAACAGTACTTCAATATCAATATCATTCTTTGAACAATATATCGTAGCTTCATTCATGAATGCTCTGATATTATCATTGGCTTCATCTACATAATCTTTATGACAAGGATCTTTTTTTGTGAATGAACGACAGAATTCAAATGTGTCTGTGTTAGGGAAATAACAATCATAACAATCCTTCAGCTCTTCTTTTGCTCTAGAATTGTTTATTTTGAAAATAAGAGTATAATATTTGCATGTTAAGCCGATGTGCGAGTATTGTTGCATCACTTCCCAAGGAATATACTGGTTATGATACTCCAATAACTCTACAATCTTTGGTTCGGCCTGGTTTTTCTTTTTCTTCTCGTATGTTACATAATGATCCCCAAACAGATATTTAATATAATCTTCTCGTTGAACGGACACTTTAGAGATAAAAGCTGCAGTATCATCAATCGAGCCTTCTATGAGAGTTCCATTGGTTAAAATGGACTCCATTTGATGCAGTTCTTCTATTGATAACTGGTCAGAACGATTCATGTCACCACCATAGTTAATTGTTACATTAATAGAAGGAGTGGTATCTAGTTCTATATAATTTGCAGACAGGTCTTTCCTTATCTGGGCGAGTTCTATTTCAGATAGTGCATTCCAATTTGTTTCATCTACAAAAATGGCTCCAGATTCCAAATCATACTCATCTACACCAAGTTTATCTTTCATTATAGATTCAACTTGCTGTTTGTTGCTGCTTTCGTCAACTGTTACATACAACTTATCGTCATCCACTTCAATAGATTCAGGGTCTATAGAAATAGGAAGACATCTTTGTTTTATTAATTTCTCCTGTATATCTACAAATCGTTGCCAAATGTCACGAATCATTGACATGTTGGCACTCGTTCCTTGCTTTGATGCCTGAGGATTCCGTTCATTTATTTTTCGAGACCTTTCTTCGCGTCTCTGCTCACGTGTTTTCTTTTGTGGACGCGTAGAGGTATTTAAAGAGTCAAGATCTATTGCACCTAAAACAGATAACGGTTTAGTCGTGATTTCTGCTTTAGTATGGAAAATCTTTGCGACATTGTTTTCACGTTTTGGTTGAGTTGAACTTGTTTCTTTAATCCTTTTGCTCTTAAAATGTAATGGATCTAATACCGAGAGCTCCTCTGTCGACAAAACATAAGTTGGGTCGTTAGGTATCGTTAGACCTTTCGACTGAGCATATTGAATAATACCCGCAATGTTTGAATCGCCTTTGCTTTCAGCAAATTCAGAAATAGTCATCACAGGTTTACCTACAAAGTGATTAAATAAAACATTGTATTGTGCGTCTGAAAGCTTGGCATTGGGGGTTGCGTCAATAAGAGGCATACCTATCTTGTGCAGATAGGTTGCCATATCATTGATGCCAATGTTTAGCTCCTTCAATACTTTGTTTACTCGTATACCCATATTACCTATTTCTTTTTACTGTTCAAATATGAATCTGCATCCATTATTGTGTAACCTGCATTTTTTAAAGCAAGTTCGCTTTGACTATTAAATGGATAAAAAACTATTTTCTCAGATTCTATACACAACTCTGCTTCAGCAATAACATTATCATTCTCGTCAACAAGAGAGAAGCCACCATCTTTTGAAAATGGGATAGAGTGTGCTTCGAGGTATTTCAATATAGGATGTACCGACTCGTCATAAAGTTGATAATAGTCAGCCTCTTGACTTTTACTTTCACTTCTTTTTTCTTTGATATGCAATTTTTCGATACATTCTTTCCTAAAAAAACTGAGAAATTGCTCAGGCAACATTACATTGCCAAGAGCAACACAACCTCTAAAGTAGGGAGCAATGTCCTCTACTTTGAAACCAGCGTGACCACATCCTATAGGCGTGACTAAAAAGGTCGTTCCTTTGTTGTCACGAGCATAATTCTCGAATTGAAGAATTGCGGCACCTATTTCGTCCAATGTGCATCCCATCGTTGGTAGAGCATAAGAATCTCCAGTACGACCATTTTTGACACCTACCTGCGCACCAAAATTCTTTGCTGCGAGACCTGCAGCCCCATGGCGTTGCGAGCCTTTGGCATCTGTACCAAAAACAAAGACCTGTCCATGCCTTAATCTAATGACTTTTGATGGAGTACTCCGGTTGTATGATTTGAGAACGTCGTATAAGAGTTTATAATATTCTTCTGTCATGATTAATCTATTTGTTGAATACCTTTTCGAAATGTGCCCAGGCGGTGCGGTAGTCGGCGATGCGGTCGCAACGTGTGTATGGTGCGACGAAGGTTTGTTGCTGACCTCCGTATAGTTCGCTCTTGGCTGGGTCGATGGTGTGGGTATGAGTGGGCGATGTACCTGCATAGGTATTTTCGTCTATCTGTTCACCACGAATATCTTCCCAACCGAGCATACCAGTCTTGGCATTGCGCTTGCGGTCGAGACCTACGCCAGTGAGACCCTTTGAACAAGTGAAAACTATCTTGCCTTCGGCATCATACCATGTATCGTTCTCGTTCTGTTGAAGCACAGGGAACTGGATTGTGTATATCATTTCGAGGTCTTGAAGAGACAAGCCGAGAGCCATTGCAGAGATAACGTCTATCTCTACGAGTGCTTGACGACGTTCGTAATAATTACGTAATGGTGTTGACTCTTGCCATTTTTCTGAGAGTGCAGTCAATGGCTTTAGTCGCACATCGTTCTTGCTCCATTTCTCTTGCTTATATGCATCATCCCACATTTCTTCCCAAAGATTGGAATAAGCAGCGGTGAGACAATTAAGCAGGAGTGTGCGAACGAAAAGGGCAGCCTTAAATCTATTCTCTATTCCAAGAGGAAATGAAGATAATCTTCCTTCTGTCATATTTTGTGATCCAATACTCTTGATAAAAAAGTCTAGAACACATGAAGAACCTAACCCAACGAACTCTACGTTGTCCGTGTTATTCTTGAATACAACAGAAATTACACCATTTGTATGAGATGTCTTTTGGGGCAAGATTGCAATATCAAGAGTTCTTTCTCCTGATATGTTTAGCATTTTACGTAACCCAACCTTTATCTTATCAACCCAATTATCATATATAGGTTCTCCTGTCGCATCTTGTCCAATCATGAATCCCTTAATAACATCTTTGTATTCTGGGAGATTTTTAACTGGTGTGTAATTAGTTCTAACTACATAGTTCATGGACAAATCAATGGCATCGTAATCTGAATTTAACACACACTTCTGTTTGGGTGTTTTATAAAAAGGTGTAGAAACATAAATGTGTGGTCCACTAAAAATAAGCTGGTATTCATCAACATTTGGTATGATTGTATTTCGTTCCATAATGCCATCATCGACTGCATTAGTTTCATGTAAGCCTTCTGAAATTATGCGTTGATAATCCCTTACATGGTTAGGAAACTTACTCAGTTTCTCAAGCACACTAACAATAACATTTGCATGAATACTGGTTAGTTTCACACTCTTCCAATCAGCACCATCCTCAAATGCTTCACTTAGCACGCGCAGTTCAGTTTCTGTAAATCGTACAATACGATCATGATGTGCGTTAATATTCCATTTACCGTTATCATCTTTGATACCTCCACAGATCCCGTGACCATCATGCGCAAAGCAAGCATCAATAGTACTAGGATGGAAAAGATTATGAATGCTAAGAAAATCTATGTTCTGCTGTTTTCCACCATAAATTTGTTCGCCATATTTTGTACAATGATGTACTTCTGCAAATAGAGTGAGCTCATTTGTATATTGGAAATGATAACGCAATCGAGGATAAACTTCCATGCGCAATGGTTGTCCCTTTGGGTCATCGTAAATTGTCTCAGGATGCAACAAACCCATGAAGCCTTTATCTGACATCATAGAGAAGCCATTCTCTAGGACACACTTATAGAGGTTTGTCTGCTGACCAACAAGCAAAGGATAATTACAGTATGCGTTCATAAATGTAGAACTACATGCTGTATCTATTTCTTCGGAACGATAAAGTTCTTCCGTTGTAGGAATCTGAACAAACATATTATCTCGCATCTTTCGTGCTTCAGGTGCAGATACCTTACGGATAGCAACCTCAGGGTACTTCTCTGATAGAATGCCTTGTTCGTCAAACTCCAGTTTCAGCCATGGTGGATTACCACAGATAATATCAAATCCATCACGAAGCCAGAATACTTCTAAAAATTCCAACATCGGATGGAAGAAACGATAACGCTCAGACAATCGGCAGACAATCTTGAGGCGCTGAGGATCTTCATCGGAGAACAATGACGTTTTGCCCTGAGCTTCGGTAAGCATTTCCTCTTGTGTCTTGGCAACAATCTGTGCTTCATCCTCTGAAATACGACTGAACTCAGGTTCATCTTCACATACCTTATCAGCACGTTCCAAGGCTTGACGTGTACGGTTATCAAGTTTGTCGTTATCAACATCAAGCAGTGCCTCTATATCTGCCCAATACTCCTCACGGGTAGGAAGACTTTCAGCATCCTTGTACTCCCAGAACCACAAAGAGCACCAGTAATCCATCGCCAGTTTCAACTTGCGATAAGCATTGTTATGTCCATAACGCGTGTCGAAGAGCTCTTGCTTACGAGCATAGCTCTCTGCCTGTTCCTCTTCTTTGAAAAGCGACTCAGAGCCAGAATGATCAATACCATCCCATATCTCACGGCGGTTATTGGTATATTTCTCAATAGAAATCTGATCGATGTAATAATCCTTTAAGAGGATATCTATCTTAGCTGAAAGGCGCTGAAGTGTCTGGAACTCATACGCACCGATAGGCTCCGTCCAGTTTTTGAGTATGGCAGCCATACGTTTCTCTGCAACAGGATTAGCCTGCTTCTGTTCCTTAATATTGCGTACACCAAGCATATTGGCATCGGGCAAAAGGAAGTGATAGACATCATTGATGGAACGGTTCACACGATTTGAGAAGAACTTTACCTTATGTGGAGCCTTCTCCCACCACTTGTTAGGCTTTAGTTTCGCACCGTAACGCTCAGAAATGCCATAGAACTCATTCTTGCTATACACCTTCAACCAAGCACCAATGACTGCATTACCCACACAAATGCGATTAGCAAAGAATGGCGTTTCCATATCCTTATGGATAACATTCAGCCAAAGCGACAGCTTACCCAACTCGATAGCAGTTGGATTCAAGTCCACACCATACACATTGTGTGTAGCTATGTAAGCCTTCACCTTTTGAAGTTCATCACGGTAGTGGTCTGGCTGTATGCGCCAATTATTGAGGCCATTCTCACGCTGTTGACGCTGTTGATGGAATAGATACGCCTCTGCCAGCTGGTTGATGACCTCATTCTGGAATGCAGCAGCACCCATAGCTGGTTCCAATATCTTCAAATCAAGTAACTCTGTTGCCTTTCGCTTATTTGCAGCAACATCGTCAATGATAGACTTTAGTGTGTACTTTACAGTACTTCGTGTCAACACTTCAGGTGTGTAGTAACTGGCAGACTTCTGACGGTCACGGCCATTCAAGCGATAGACGAAAGTTCCCTTTGGCAGAATGATTGGAGCACCAGTTTCGCTGTCGGTCAATACCTCACTGATATCAAAGTCACTCATACGGCTATATGGTACGAGGAAAGTGCCATCAGAAGGATCATTAGCCTTATGAACCTCGATATAGTCTTCCTCGGCATAGAAGCCACGGAATGCAAGCAGGCTCTCATAAACACTACCCAACTGGTTCACACCCAGATTAGCATAGCTGATACGGCCACAATAGTTTTTCTTCTTTGAGAGCGAAAGAGCCTTGATAATTTCCTGCCACTTAATATTGCGGATTTTGACATTGGCAAGATGGTGGAGGTTTTTATCATTGAAAAGTGGTGAGTCGATAGGACGAACTCGGAAACTCTTATTGTTAGTGACATCGGTAGCATGATGTCCATTGGAAAGAAGCGAGAATAAGTGATGGATGCTATCGTCGAAGAAATAGCCTTCACGACTTGCCTGTGAATTCAGACGCATCATCTCCAGGTCACGAAGAGACTCCAGAGAATAGCCTAACTTATACACCTCGTCATCCACGGGAAGAATCTCCAATTCTTCGCGGCTCTCAGCATAGAAGAGGAAAAGCAGACGATAGATGATAGTAAGACAATCATCCTTCACTTCTGCCTCGAAAGTGTCATCAGTATAATCACTGACAGGTATGTTATTATTCTGTTTCCAGTAATACAAAGCTTCATTGGCCAATGTCTCGACAGCAAATATAACACCTTCCTTCAGGTCTTTAGTCACCTCGTAGGCATTCTTGTAACTTTCTTCTATGAGACTGTCCATGAGAACAGTCTGCCCATCTGCAGCAAGAGTCTCTTTGCAGCATAGCAGATGGAAAAGCGCATAATGCAACCGATAAGCCTTAATCTGTGCCTGGAAATAGAGGTCGTCGAGTGAGAACTGCAGGTATGAGCCACGAGCCCACTTGTCATGATCAAACAAGAAGACTACGTTACCTGCAAGCATCAAGATATAGTGTGGACGACGTTCCTCTGGCATAAGGAATATCTGAGTGATGGCCTTGTTTATAACAGCCGGAGAGAAGTGATAACGCTCACGGTCAAGGTACTTTGCAGGAATGACCTGACGCCACTGCCCCGCATTGTAACGCTGGTGATTAGAAGTTGTATCACCCTCATACTGCTGCTTAAAAAGTCCATCTGGCTCCACATCATTGATGGTGATTAGGTTCTGCATCTCCATGATAAGCATAGAGACCTGATTGCCACTACGAATGATATGGCGGACTGGGATAATCTCAGAAGGAGAATCGTTAGTACCCTCCTTAACTACATAAGGCTCCTCGTAAGCATGATCAGTATTGTAGCCAAGCTTACGAAGTAATGTGGTGTGCCAGTCGTGTGTATGCTTTATTTCATCTTCCTTACGGGCATGACTGTTGATGATGAAGTTCTTGAACTCCTCATACTCACCGCGTATCTGAACATAAGGAGTACACAATTCCTTCATTTCGTCAGAACTGCGTCCTGCACAGTTCTGTACCTTATTGATGAAATCGTCAGAGAAGTAACCTGAGGGGAAATAGTCTCCGACATTCTGTATAAAACGATATGTTATATTGTCTGCCATAGGAATCAAAGATTATGGAATACTGCGAGAAGTCGCATGTATGGGTCTGCATTATCGAGCGAGAAGAGGTCCTGATAGAACTGACTTGACTGGTCAGTAATCTTCTGAATCTCTTCTTTCTCTTTTTTATACTGATTGGTACGAGTAATGGCAATATCTTCATCAGGGAAGAGAGAATTGGCAGTATCAGCCCAAACAGCTAACTTCTGCTTATACTCTTTCAGTTGTTTCTCCATTGCATCGCTAACCTTGTTCTGGGCATCGTACATGTAATTAACCAGTCCCATTTCAATTGCTTGTTGGAGGTTCTGTTGTAAGATGGCTATATCATCAGCAGATGCGCCAGACATAAATTTAGAACTTATGCTGTATTTCGTAGTAAAATCATGGAAAGACATTGGCATCTCCTTGAGTTGACCATCCGCATTGAGTGGCACTACGAAGAACTTACTCACAAGGTTCTGCCCCAATCCATTACCATGACTGCCATAGAAAAGATAATAGCTCATGCCCTGTGGCAGTTCGTTGTAACGGACAGCCATAGCTTGGGTCTTTGGTAGTGAGGCTGTGAACTTGGTCAGTAGATACTGCACGATTGGATGCAAATCATAAAGTGGAAGGAATTTGCTCCATTCACTATCAATACTCTTGCGTGAATCGGCAATAGATTTGTTAAGCCAAGCCTTATCGGTAGCCATACGGAAGATATTATCCTTAGGGAACGCCTCACGTGGAATGTCATAAAGTACCTCACGAAGTTCTTCGTTGCACTTTACTTCAACAAAAGGAACAGTCGCATCGTTCCTATGCATTACGATGTCACCATGATTGACACTACCGATTGCCTCCAGCTCATCGAAAAGATCCTTATAGAAGCTGAGGTCATCATCATATAGTGAGAAGCGTTGCTCGAAAATCTTATCAGACAGACGTTCCGTTGCAGGAGTCTTGGCAACATCTTTCTTAAATCCCATTGGACGGCGACGACGTTGGGGCTCTGGTTCGAGCACGTCTGTGTCAGTCTTGCCTTGAAGCATATCACCGATAGCCTTTTCCTCTTTTTGCACATTGTACAATTCCATAACACTCATGGCATCGCCAAGAGTATCGTGGACTTCCTGCTCTTTATCACGCAGTTTATCAATGATACGGAAGTCCGTTTTCAGATCCTGGCGATTACTTTTGGCCACAAGATAATAGATAACAGGTGTCTGCTTCTGTCCATAACGATCAATACGTCCATTACGCTGTTCAAGAGTGATGAGACTCCAAGGTATGTCATAGTTGAACATGATGTGACAGAAGTAGTGAAGGTTTACGCCCTGTGAACCTGAATCACTTGATATAAACACACGAATTTTGCTATCTTCTTTGGCAAAATCGTTCACCATATCTTCCTGCTCAGTATCGGAAAGCGAACCATCGAAACGCTTCACTTGGTCACTATTGAGATTAAACTCTTTAGTTATGCGCTCTTCGAGGTATTTCATTGTAGCAATACGCTCGGTGAAGATGACGATACGCTCCTGTTTGTTTTGTTTCCAAATCTCTTGTAATTTTAGTTTGAGAGCATCATAACGTGAGTCCTGACTGAAGTCAACAAGTGTGCGAATATCAGTAATGAGACTTTCCAAATCGCTGCTATCATCCTTTTTCTGACGTTCTTCCAAAGTAAGAAGTGCTGCCTTTGGAGAAGAAAGGAAACTCTTAAAGACGGTAAGAGCAAAGAGTGGATCGTTAGTACTGCTGTTGCTCAGATTGATAAACTTTGCATGCTGCATACTAAGGATTTCTTCTTCCTGTGGTGTCAGGTTTACGTCGATAGGTATAACCTTACGTTCTTGGAATTGACTACGGATGCGAGCATCTGAGATGTCATTCTTAAAACGTCGGACGTAATAAGGCATCACGTCTTCCTTAGTATATTCTCCATTGCGAGGAATAGAAATAGGTTCCAACATTCGCATGAGATTGGCAAACGATTCTGCAGAACCATTATGGGGAGTAGCAGAAGTAAGAATCATAGAATCACACTTCTGGGCGAGGAACTGGGCAAGATCTCCACGAAGGCTGTCTTCATTGGCAACCTTGTGACACTCATCAATGACTATGATGTCCCAATGAGTTTTCTCCAACCAGGCACGGAAACGACCATTGTTCTTTAACGTATCGATGGAGATGATGGTCTTATCGTAATAGTCGAATGGATTCTTGTTGAGAGGTATTTCGTTTTGAATCTTAGCGACGCCTACACTATCAAGTCGTACGAGTGGAATAGCAAAGCGGTTCCATATTTCCTCTTGGAACTGAGCGAGAATACTCTTAAGAGCGCATACCAAAATTCGTTTGCCACGACCACGACGTATCATCTCAGACAGGAAGATACCGACTTCTATTGTCTTTCCAAGACCAACACCATCTGCGATAAGCAAACGAGGACGTGGCAACTCAAACGCTTTCAATGTAGGAGTCATCTGATACTCAGCCACATCAAAGGCACCATTTTGTGCGATGGTAATCTTATTCGAGAAATAGGCATTGCTACGAAGAGCAGTTTCAATCAAAAGACGTGTTTTACGCCAGCGAGGGTCATTGTCGCTCACCAATGTAGCATTGGAAGGACTGACAATCTCTATATTATCATCCAAATCAGTATCGAAGATAAAACTATGATTTCGTACCAATTCACTTATACCCTTTACATAAAGCAAGTGAGCGCCATTATGATTACGCTCGACTCGTGTTATCAAGAAATCTTCACCACGAACGGTTATACGTTGACCAGGAGAATAGTTTACTGCCATATACCAATATTTAATTCATATCCAAGATTGCTTGAATACGACATTTATGAAATGTAACAAAGGAGAAGAACACATATTCATCAGAATAAATCCATGGTTCTGTATTATCTTACTCCTTTTTGTCTATTTCTGGCAAAGCTTCAAAGCGAACAAGGTCATTCAAGTCCACTTCAAGTACCTTTGCAATCTGCATCATTGTCTCTAATGTAGGTTGTGCCACATTTGTACACCACTTACTGACTGTCGCAGGATCTTTGCCTACTTGTTCGGATAACCACTTATTGGTTTTCCCCTTTTCTGCAAGCATCACTTTGATGCGATTAATCTTGCGTTCCATATTCACATATTTAATTATTCAACACGCAAAAATAATAAAATTGTCCGAATTCCATGTCAAAATACATAAAAAACTATCAAAAGTCATCGTTTTTATTGCGTTTTTTGCAATTATTCGTGATTTCTCATATTTTTTGGGAGTATTAAGAGCCAAGCAATACTCATGATCGCGAAACAAACAATTTTAGATAATAATAAAAATATTTTCAAACTTGTACCATGATTTGAGACTACACGTTATTATTTTTGCACGTAAAATGAAATAATTATGTCAAAAACATATAAAGAACAACTCAGTGAGCACGTTGAAGGAATCTTCAAGAAATATGCTACGCCGGGTCTTCACATCTGCGACATTGCCACAGGTGGTGGAAAGTCGTACACTATTGGCAAACTGACTTGTGAATTCTATCCCAAAGAGTTTGATCGCATTATAATCTTATGCGTCCAAAACAAGTTGGTAGATAGCATGAATAGAGAAATAGACCGTTTTATCAATGGGGGGAATAGCCAGATTTCTCCTATTGACAAAATGGTAATTGAAAATAACCCTGAAGTCATAATCAAGGCAGTTAATAATGGCTCATTTCAACGCTTATTAGATAGAATATGTTACCATATTGGAGAACAGGAACATAAAGGTTATAAAGTAAAGGATTTACAATATTCCTTTAATGCTGTAAGGAACATATTTAATGGTCTTTCAAGTCTGGTTAAAACGCTTGATGACAATGGTAATAATGAATTTCTTCAGGGGAAAATTGATGAAAGTGAAGCAGTTCTCAGAAAAAATGTCCGCAGATTCTTTGACCTTTTCAGAAAGCATCTCGAGGACACAAAACAACTGAAAAAGGCTACACTTGAAGCTATGCTCTCCCGCTTCCCAGAGTTGGAAGAAGCATATCCGCAAGTGAGTTACAGACGTAAGAAGGTTCTATTAATGACAGTTCACAAAGCCATTTATGGGATTGACCCGATACTGTATGAAAAGATTCGTTTGCAGGACATGGCAGATAAAAACAAGAGGACACTCATATTGTTTGACGAATCAGATCAAGCTGCAACGGCAATTCGTTCAGCGATCATTGAGCAATCCATAAAGGGTTCGAAGTCTTCGAAGGGATATAATGGTTATCTTCACTATAAGTCATTGATGGTGAGTCCAGAATCTATATCTGATAGGTATTATGGACGTACATTGGAAGATGGAATTAAAAAAGCTCAAACCATAACAAATGACAACTGGAAGCAGTTGTTTGGTGATGTCATTCCATATAAAAACATCTTCCTTGATGACACAGAAGACCTGGAGTCATACAGGCGTGGTGTATTTTTCTCAGGTCCTGCATTACGTTTGAATGTCGCTCCAAAAGGCAATGCCACAAACTCATATGTCTGCTACAGAAAAGGCGATAAGCACCTAAGTTTAATTCATGCCAAAGAAAATGATTTGTTATTGTCAGAGTATGCCATCGTTGTTCCTCTTGACAAATTTCTTTCTCTTATAATCAATAACACTACCGCTATCAAATCTCAATTGCGTAAAGTTATTGCTGAATCATTAGAGAAAAGTCGAGAGAAATTCAAACAAGAGAGTAAAGACGTAGGAAATAATGCAACCGAGACGCAGCAGTTCCTTGGCTATCCAACACTCGAACGTGAGATTCATACCTTGTTCTCTCGATTTGAGATAAACGCTGAATATCAGTTTGAACAACAAATGTTAGACTTCATGACAAACAGAAAAAATCTGTTTGTAGGTGATGACAACAAGAAAAAACTTCCAGATTTCTCTGTTTATTCGCAAGGTGTTCAGCTTTATCAAGAGGAGATTGACGAACTTGACAACCAGCATAGGGTTAGGCTTACATGTAGAGAAATAGCCACAACTCCAGAGAAAATACTGATAGACCTTGTCAATTCAAAAAATACATCTGTTGTGCTCTGCTCTGCCACGGCTTCTTCATGGTCTGTGGTCAGCAATTGTGATATTAAATACCTGAAGCAGACACTTGGTGATAAGATACACATGCTATCCAAAGAAGACCGAGAGACATTTGATGATCTCGTTGACAAAACATACCCGGTAGGACACAACATTGAAATTGTGCCGATAGAGAAGCATGAGTATCAGGATAAACGAGAAAGCAGTATAACGCTTCCAGACAAATATAGGCAAATGTTCTCAACAGATGCCATAGAAGAAGGCTTGGTTGATAAATGGTTCAAAATAAAGAACAGAGAGCTGAAAAAGACAGCCAATAATATTGAAGATCAAGTGTTTCAACTCTACCGACTGTTTCAGTTTATTGAAGCCTATCATTGGTTCATCAGCCATGAAGATATTCACAGTATGATTTATTTTCAAAACAGGACTGGTGACAAGGATAAAGAACAAATTCAACTCCTAAGCTGCTTGATTGATGGCTCATATAAAGAACAGGAAAGCGAGTTTGAAGATGAGATTCCAAACAATTGGGTAAACAAGCATATATGTATATCAAAGGACTTAGAAGATGTTGAAACAAGAATCTTGCCCGAACTAAGTCGGGATAAGGATGCGAAATTGATGCTTATTAGCGCATATGGTAGTTTCAAAGCAGGTACAAACTTGCAGTATGAGATTCCTGATGGGCTTGATTATATTGCTGGCGATAACTGGACAAATGAGGGTGACAGGCTGAAGAAAGATTGGGATGCCATCTATGTTCAGGCACCCACTGCCTATCTGATGATGAGCGAAGATGGTAGTGAATCAACGTATGAGAAGAGTCTATACAATGCAATGCTCGTTCTGATGATGCTCTATGAGCGTGGGTGTCTTTCTAAGAATGATGTAGCACAATGGCTGTATAACGCTATATCAAACAATTTTATGTTCGGAGAAAAGCGCAACAATGGAATTATTAAAGACAAATCTGCATGGGTGCAAACTACGGTGGAACAAGCTGTAGGTCGCTTATGTAGAACCAGGAACAAGCCTCATACAACATATATCCTATATGACAAATCGATGGAATCTTTCTTTGACGCTGCCAACATGGAAAAGTCTCTCACGAAAGAATTCCGAGTACTGGCCAACTACGTCATTGAGCACCGTTCTCCAACAACTAAAGAATGTAGTCCTGATGAGATTATCCGGAGTAATGATGCTAACAAAGCCCAGTCTCTTCTTAACCGTATGCGGCAGATTGCTCTTAGATATACTCCGCATAAAAGTGGCGAGGAGGAATATGATGATGACATAGATGAGAAGGATGATGTTCCATATAAAGTGCTTATCAGCCAACAGATGAACCAAAGTTATAAGCAGACCATCATTAAAAAGCCTGTAATTGACAGTTTAGAAGAGCTCGATGACGTTGACAAACAGCTAACGTTCATCTCAAAATGTTATGGTCAGTGGAATCAAGACGATAAGGGCTGTTATTCGTTCTCATGCGAACAGGAACGTAATAATAGGATATGCGCAACAGGTAGCGGCAAATCATTCTCTATATCGCCTTCGACTGTAAGGCTAGATGTTCTAATGAAAAATCCTGTTATAAAGAGCCATTTTGAAAAGAATGGCTTTGCTACAACATGGAGGGCTGGAGGTTTGATACTACATCCTCAGATATTGGCAACTGATTATGCTGGCGAGATAGGAGAAGAAGCATTCAAAGCTATTCTGCTTCACTATACAGATTGTTCCGAGGAAAACATCAAACATCTTGAAGGTAAGGATTACGAGTTAGCAGATTTTGTCATCACAAATCCTGATGGCAGTTACAAGGTTGCCTTTGATGTGAAGAACATGCGTCCTGATGCAGATCATAATGATAGAAATGGTGACATGCCTACTGCCTTAAAACGCAAAATTAAGCGTGATCGTCTCGGTTGTGAACTTATAACAGTCAATATGCTGAAACTCCCAGCATCTGGTATGGATGAGATTCGTGAGATAGGTGGTGTCATAGATGAAAATGGTAATATCATCTACAGCGCCATAGAACAATTGCAAAACCTTGTAAACAGAACAAAAAGATGATAGACGAGCAGTACATTAAGAGTCTGCCTCTTACAACTAATAAGATAGAGGTCATTTTCGATCAAGATGCTTTCTTCTCGAAATATGCTATAGTGTCATACTATGGTACAAACAAAGAGTTGAAGAATCTTGCTTATGAACAGTTTGCTGACAAACCGTGTCTATCGGTTACAGGAATAAGGGCAAGATGGGGCAACCTAAGATTTCCAGAAACGCGTTTCTTTATTCTTGCGAAAAAGGGTGATGAAGCAGAAGTTTTAAATAGTCTTCGAGACTATGATTTTGTCAGCTCAAAATACGACACTTTAGAGGAATACGATGATAAGCTAAAAATGAGAATCATCGCTTCACTTGCTATCAATTCCTTGGGGAAAAAGAAATCCAATAAAATGATGTACAATGATGGATCATTGTTGGTTTGTGATGATAAGAACTTCAATGTTCCTAAATCAAGGAAGGAACTCGTTTGCCTGAAAATTGAGGTAAATGAGTATATGAACCTAATAGCCAGAACCACGTCATTTTCCAATCCTTCATCTTACAAGGAACTTAGCAAACGCAAGAATTGTGTATTTCATGTAGGCAAGGATGTGGGTGGCTATTTGTGGGAAGGACAATCAGTAAACCCCATTGTCATCAGAGAGGTTAAGAATGATGGTTATAATCTCCAAGAACTATATGTTCAGAAGAAAAAATACAGTGACAACAAAAATAATGTCCCATATTGGCCATACAATAAGGAAAACTACACACATGGTAAACTCTTTGTTATATGGCAGATAGTACAGTTGGTAAATGAATCTTTTAATGGAGTCGTAATAATCAAATTCTGTGATTTCAATGTTTTGCATTACGATGAATGCAGGTCCGGAAAGGAAATGATGCTTTTTATGCAGAATTACCTAGATGGTAGAACTATCTTCATAAAAGACCCCTTCAAAACCAATTATTCAAAATCTATCGCTAAGCAGTTCAAGAATGAAGCAAAACTAATTATCGGAGATAATTTGTTGTTCTCTGAAAAACCTACTGGTAATGATATGGTTGTAAAATTGTGCGAGCCACGAGAAAAAGAACAACCTCAAACATATTATACACAATCGTTAGAAAGGTTGTCTCATAGCAATAATGCACTTCAACATATCATAATTAGTGGCAATGAAAAAGATGATGCTATTGACAAAGCAAGCGCAAGACGTATTTTGATAGAACTACTTGTGAAAGATTCGCTCGCCAAGAGAAATCTTCCTCTACAATTGACGGAACTCATTCAAAAATGGGTTTTCTATCGATATAAGATAAACAATGGAACAGTTCATGGAGCATCTTTTTCTGTAAATGCGAAGGGTGATATTGCCATCCAAGAGTATGGTATGGGCCAAAACAGATTTGGAGAAGACTTTGAATCGTTTGTACAGAACAATCTGAATTACGATGATTGTGACAAAATTCGAGGAGCCAAAGATTACATGGCCATGAAGAAAAATGGCAATGTATATCTAATTATTGATACAGACGAGATTCCTATCCTTGATGTTTCTCAAATCAATGACGCATACGATGATGTTGTTAATAAAGGCGAAACTATAGCATTGTTCAAAAGAAAGTCCAATAATGAGGCTCACAAATATCTTAGAGGATATATTGGTTTTCATCTTTGGAAGTCTGATGGCATAGATGGAGAAATCAATGGATCATATTCTTATATCTCTGGTACAAACAGTGAAAACATGCAGATAACTCAGGGAACCAAGATGGATAAAATGCCAAGGGCAAGACGTATTTTTATATTGCATCGTGAGAATCCTTCTACTGTAGAAGCAGAAATCATGGAAATAGTCAAAATGCTGAAGTTCGGCTTTGGCAGATGGAACGAGTTAATGACATATCCATTCCCATTCAAGTTCCTACAGGAGTTCCTCGATGATGTAGCAGAAACAGTATTTTCACTACATTGGAAAGATATAACATACAAAAAAGACTTATAAACTAAGTATTTATCCCCTTTTACAATATTAATTGAAGAGCTTGATTTTGACTGATTACTGGAAGTATTTATCTATAAAGGCCACTTGTTCCTCATTAAGTTCAGAATACTGAGTATAGCGGCTTATTCCGATTTCCTCCAATTCGTCATAGCCAAGCTCTTTACCCTTATACATTTCTGCAACGGGGGTAAATTCAAAACAATCATTATCTGGGGAAAATGGAGCTATCCAGCATTTTTCGTCTGGTCGAGACACGCTTGTATTGGTCACTTCTAATTTGTATCTTATTTGATAATGTCCTTTACCAGACATGAAAAGATATACAATATCACCGACATTTAGCTTCTTTGTAGACTTTCGCCAATAGAGTTTACCAAATAAAGCAATACTCTTTGGGTGGTCGAGAAAATTTTCATTTCCTTTCAGTAAGACGTACTTAACACTATTCATATTTAATACTTTACTTAACCATGCATTATATTTATTCTTTTCCCTTAACGAATGAGATTAACCTTTCTAATCTATGCTCATGTCTCTGGCAATAACCTTAGTTGCTCTTCTTCCTTAAATTCCAATCAAAAGAAAAAACTTTGCCTTCTACAGGAATGTTGACTGTCATTCTGCTGCCTTTTTTGCGCTTGATATTCATATAGCCTATGATACCCTCATCAGGATGAATTGTATTGATTTTCAGATAGCCCTTTGAGATGGTTTTCTTATCATCTGCCATCATCTTGCTGAGTGTCATCATTTGTGTTGTTGCTGCCATATTAGCAGCAGATGCTGCTGCATAGTTATATGTTGTATGAGCTTGTGTATATGCCATTCCATTAGGCATATATGAAGTAGTATAAGTTGTCTGGTAACCAGCCATACCTGCATTCAACCCAGCAGAAAAGCCGAGCAACGCCATTGACCAGGCTTGTGCATTCTTCACTTTTTTCATATACTCCTCGTAGGTATATACTTGCATATCCAAAGAATCACCCTGATTTGTATATAGCAAAGAGGCTACATTCTCTGGATTGAATGTAATGGAATTATCACCGAGATTTTTGATAAATATGGCTATTTGATAGTATTTTCCGTAATCATCCTTTTCTTGATAATTTGTCATACCAACAACAATGTCATCAATCTGTCGATACGCCCACAACCGTCCATCATTATATTCAGACAATAATGTAGAATCAGATTCTTCCTTGATAAGAGTCTGGGACTTAACAGAAGTCGCTATGGCTAAAAGTGTTGCAAGAATAATAATGCGCATATAACAAAAAATTAAATGAGGTGTTATTCAATTATTTCCAGTTCAATTATTCCTCATCGAGTATAGTTCTGATGATATGGAACTTATGGAGTGACAAGGTACTCTCACTCTATCCGCCTACAAATTTACATATTTTTCTGCTAATTACGACTGATTATTACGGTTTTAACAATGCTTCAATACATTATTTTACAAAATCGTAATTGTGTTACGTATGTATTGCAAACATTCAGCAACCTACATAGCCATCACTTGTACGATATACTCCAAAAGGACAGCAGGGTTAATTGCCTTGCCATCCTTTTTTGTTGTTAGATGCAGATGAGGACCTGTAGATGTTCCCGTGTTACCACTACGGCAGATAGGCGTTCCTGCTTCCACGAAATCACCTTGACGGACGAACACTTTCGACAAGTGGCAGTAACTGACTGTATAGCAATCCGTTTTGACAATTACAAAGTTACCAGACCTCTTGTCATTACCCACCTGCACAACACGTCCCGGAAACATGGAATACACCACTTCGTAGTTGGCAGCCAGATCAACGCCGTTATGCATCATCTTTTTATGAAAGACAGGATGGTATCTCATTCCGAACCTGCTTACGACCTTTATCTGTTTTAAAGGAAGAGAAACAAGTGGCATCTGAGAAATCGGACAGCTCTCCCCTACACTATCTGACATACCTAGAGAATCCTTCGGAGCAACAGACGAATGCGCTGAAGGATTTTCTTTATGCAATGACCTGTCATTTGATACAGTTCCGAGGGAATAGAATTGAGCCTGACAACAGAGTGGCGACAGGACTAATAACACAAACATGAGGATTATAGAAGTTTTCATGCCGCAAATGTATAGACAATATCGACTGACAGACAGAATCTACAGACAAACATCAAAACCTATAACATAAATTAGTATGCGAGTTTGATTTCTCATGTAAAATCATACTCGTATATTAAATGTTGTCAATTTTAGAAGGGTTAAAAATAAAACATCTGTCAGCAGGGTAAATAAGGATTAGATTTGCACTGTTTTTACGTACATAATCAATTCGACAATGAACAGAAAGTATTTTAACGACAGCGAGTGGCCATACAACACACTTGCACAATTCGGGCTAACCCGAGAAATGATAGAAGACCTGCCGACCCATGTCCTTGCAGACCTCTCTGCCGGACGCCGCTCACCTGTCCTGCCAGTTATATTCACAAATGAAGAAGGCGACAGTATCAAGGCAAGAGCCCGATTCGGATTTTTCACCAATGAAGACCAAAGCATCGGCGTCCTCTTTTTCCCTGAACTTCGTGAAGCAGACCTCAGCATGTTTGATGCCCAGCAGCAGGCACGTCTGACGGATGGTAAGGCAATTCTTGCCGAGCTTGGAGATAAAGAAGGCCAGAAAGTGCTGAGCTATGTGCAGATTGACGAAGGTACCAAACAGGTTCTCTCTGCTCCTGCAAGCATTATCCGTCAGAATATGAATACCCTTTATACAAATCAGCATTTCAGCGAGACAGAAGCATCGGCTTTAGAAAAAGGAGATACGGTTACTTTCGTGCTTGATGATAAGGATGTTGTGACAGTTGGAGTAGATCTGACCAGCAAGTGCGGTCTTCGCATCAATGATGGTGACGAGCAAGCCTGGAAGGAACGCAACAAAAAAGGGTTTGAGGAGTACAATTTCGGGGCTTTCGGCTGCTGGATGCAGGACGAAAACGGCAATCTGGAGTATATCCGTGAAGATGACTATACGGAAGCCATCTGGGAGGAACAGAAGAAAGCAGGTGCAAGAGCCATGGGCATGCACCGTTAAACTCAAATCTATTAAAGCACAAATCAAGATGGAAAAGAAAGACTATGCAGCAGCTGCTGCCCAGAACGCAGTGTTGGACAACGTGAATATCTCCTATCTGGAGGGTATTCAGGAGTTCGAGCCACAGTACGTGGATGAATATGTGGAATATTGCATTGAGCGACAGCTGGAACTCAATGAAGATTCCGCTTACGAGTTTCTTGAAATGAAGCATCAGCTCATGATGGAGAACATGGACAACTAACGCATACTGTACAATCATTAAAACGACAACGACCATGTCAATAAGATCAAACTCATTACCTCTGCGAGGAGATCTCTCCTGGGAACTACAAGATTTGCTGAGACGCAACGGAATGCAAGGACATATCATCCGTGAAGGTGATGTCTGGAAACTTGCCGTTCAAGGACACGACTCACCGCTGATAACATACAATATTACCCCACAGCAGATGAAAGCTCTATGTAACTGGGGTTCCAACTATGCCAACAAGACTGCCTACAACACATTTGCAGAGCTTGTTGAGAAAGACTTCTACATACCGAAGAATTTTGTTCATGCACGCAATGCCAACGGACGAGTAGCTATGGGACTCCACGGCTACCGTATTGGTGTCGGTGAGTATGGACGAATGCCAATGGAAAGAGCTATGATGTGGGGAGTCCCGCATCGGGCATTTCTTGGATGGACACCACGACAACAGGCAGGATGGCATATGCGAAGAGTCGGTGGGGCCCTGTTCATGCAAGGTGCGCCCATGGTTCCTGAACGTCTTGACTACCGCATGAAACCAGGAGAGTTACAGAGCGGAGGTTATGGTTTTTACTATAAAGGAAATGCACAAGACGTTCCTGCTCAACGGAGAGATGTACTCGACGACCTGAAAACTGTCATAACACCTGTGCAGATACCTCCCAGACCCCGGGAAGATGCCAAACCTTACAAAGAGCTCGTTACCAGCGAAGTCTATTTCTCAGATGAGAAATGGAGGGAATGCCTACAGAGTCACGGTCTCGTTGTTGACCCCGAAAAGAAAACACTCACTGTCCAGTCTGCTGCCACCCGACAGGATTTTGTCTATGATATCACAGACGAAGAACTGAAGGCTTTTACCAGCAATTCACTGAAGGAAATACCACTGCGTTCAAGGATTGACACACTGAATGTTATCATTCGTAACGACTTCGAAGACAAGATAACCATGGACATGCTGAACAGCAAGCAGCAGATCAGCATCAAGCTCAAACCCGAAGTCGAAGCCGAGCTTAACCATCCTCTTTCAATGCAGGATGATACCATTGTGGCAATGGACGGACAGCAGTTGCCATTACAGGCAGAGAAAGAGGACAAGAGTATAGCCCATGTAGATGGAAACAGCCTCTATGAGCTCAACGAGAGCAAGGGGTGGTACAGAGAAGGGGTACACGGACGAGAGGTAAATGTGGATGACATCAAAGTCGAGCCTGTCCGCAACGAGCAGGGCGAGCTGGAAAAAGACAAGAAAGGTGAAGTCAAATACCGCATGACCGCCATTATCAATGGCGAGAGTATCAGCCATGACATCACGCAGAAGCAGTACGACAAGTTTATGGCTATCGATGACTACCACCGCATGAAGCTTTTCTCTCATATCTTCAATGAAGTCGATATGAAGACCGTTCCCGGAATGGAAGCCAATGTCGGAGCCAAAATCGGAGGCGCCCTGCTTGCAGGACTTGCTGTTATGGGAGAACTCACCCATGGTCATCACCATTGTGGACCGGTCATCTTTGAGGAACAATTTGAAGGCCGTCCCCACACCGTTTACATGAAACCGGGTGTTGATTCCCCTCATGATATAGCAGCACGAGCCTTTGAAGCAGGTCTGAATGCCGGAGAACACGGCGTAGGACTCGGTCATTCCCGATAATAACGAATAACAGAACAACTATGTCACAACTCACATACGATGATTACAAGGCACGACTCAGCATACAGGATGTGCTGGTGGAAGCAGGCTACACACTGAATAGGCGTGATGGTCTGCGCTATCCCACATATATACGCCTGGACAGCACCGGTCACCGCATCCATAATGATAAATTCATTGTCTGCGGCAATGGTCAATGTTGTTTTCATCCTCCAATTGTAAGGAACTACAACATTATCTCTTTCATCAAGGAACACCCAGAGATGTTTGCAGACTATCAGGCAGGGATGGACAAAGACCGCCTTGTAAATCTCGTATGCTGCCGTCTTCTGAATATTCCTATAGAAGAGCGAAACAGCAGGACGGTAACAGCTTTGCCACCATTGGAGCCATTCCGTATAGAGGAATACAAACTGCATCAGTTCAAAGGTGATGACAGAGAGTCACAGAAACCTTTCTTTCCGTATTTCCAGCAGCGAGGACTGGATCTCAGTACCCAATATGCTTTCCGTCATGCGTTTGTCCTTGCATCAAGGGAAACAAAATCAGGCAATGTATTGAGAAATCTTGCCTTTCCAATGACTATTCCAGGCAGTCCAGACAAGGTCGTTGGCTTTGAGGAAAGAGGCAGAAAAGGCAAGGATGGCAAATCGTACAAAGGCATGGCACGAGGTTCCAATGCCAGTGAAGGCATGTGGATAGCCAGTCCAGAGCACACATCATTAAAGGATGCCCAAAGGGTCTTCATTTTCGAAAGTGCATATGATGCCATGGCATTCTATCAGATGCTGACAGGAAAGGACAGTAAGCTCAGCTATAAGGAAAAGAAAGAGCTGAAGACAGCCATCTATGCAAGCACGGGAGGCAATCCTTCTACCCGACAGCTCGAAGGGCTGATGCATACAGCCAAAGCAGCCTGTTTCCACCTCTGTTTTGATATGGATGAAGCAGGTAATAGGTTCGCAGAGCAGTTCAAGGCATTGGCAATACGCGAGAATGTACCGGAGAAGCACATCATCCGCGAAGAACCATCACAAGGATTCAAGGATTTCAACGATGAGCTTCTTGACAGGATCAGGACCAGACAACATCCCCTTTACGATGCCAATGTACCAGAAAGTCTCAAAGACTATGTTGACTCCTTCCGTCAGGACGATGCTCTCCCATCCATCAAAGGAATCCTTCATTTGTCCATCTTCGACTATGAACGTATTTCCCTGCTTCCTGAGCCATTGCAGAAACTCTTTAATACCTATGTTGATGCCAAGGAAGAAGCCATGGAACTCTGTGCTTCCAGACTTGTTGCACCAGAAGACAAGGGCGAGGCACTTAAAGTATGCAGTGACAGCTATAAGACCTTCAAAGATGAACTGTGCAAGGAACTCAACATCAAGGAAGAACATATTCGTGAAGAAAATGACCGAACTGCCAGAATTGCAGAGAAGGAAATAATCACGGAAAAAACAAAAGAGCAGCAGACAACTGTCACGGATGACACACCTGACGAGAAGGAAGAAAAGAAGTTTCTGCATGATGTAGACTATACCACTTTGATGGATGAACAGGGCAATATGGAAATGGAAGAAGAAGTCAACGACCAGGAAGAAAAAAGACATTTCAGAAGATAGCCAATGGATAGTATCAAACGATTCAGAACCATCACACTGCGTCCACATTGGGCACAGTATTTCATCAGTCAGGGAATGCTTTTTATCATTACCCTGTTACTGTTGCTGGCAGCAGGTTGGGAAGGAATACCCATTCGTTTTCCTTTCATTGTCTGTGCTTGTATCATTGGTTTAGTACTATTATATAGATGCTTGTATCTCAACACATTGAAATATATCATTTCAAGTGAACAGTTAATCATTGAACATGGCGTTTTCAGACGCAAAAATGACTATATTGAGCTATACCGTGTTGTTGATTACGAAGTCAACCGCAGCCTTGCTGAACAGCTTTTCGGACTGAAGACGGTCAGCATCTACAGCGGTGACAGAACCAGTCCCCGACTCGACATTTTAGGTGTCAAAGAAAACCTTGATGTAGTCAGCATTATCCGAGAACGAGTAGAATGGAACCGTCAGATAAAACACATATATGAAGTCACGAACAGGTAATATGAATAAGATATACGGAATTGTCTGTGTTATACTATTGTCTGGTGCCAGCCATATCCATGCACAGATAGCATCGAGCAACCCATTAGAGTATGTTGCCCTTGCGGAAGGCAATGAACTCATCAACCATCAAGTCAGTACGGAGATTGACCATCAGGAGAAGACCGCATTACTGCAGAACACCATAGCTGCAGAGTTCACCATGATTCATTCGTGGGAGAAGAAGTACAATTCCTATATCAAGAATGTCAGTGGATATGCATCTTCTCTGAATGCCTGTTCTCATCTCTATGACGACGGTGTACGGATATTTTGGGGTCTTATCAATCTGAGAAAAGCCATCAGCAGCCATCCACAGGGCATTGTGGCGACCTTGTCGATGAACAATCTCTACATGGAGACAGCCACGGAGCTTGTCAGTGTCTATACGCTATTGAAGGATGCCATTGCCAAAGGAGGAAAGGAGAACATGCTGACAGGTGCAGAGCGCAGCAAGACCCTTTGGGAACTGAATGACAGACTTGCTGCTTTCAGCAAAAAACTCAGTCAGCTTCAGTTCTGCATCCGATATTATACGATGACTGATGTCTGGAACTCTGTTACGGCAGGAATGCTTGACAGAAGTCATGGAGAGATTGCTTCGCAGGCACATGACCGATGGGTTAGGTGCGGAAGGATGGTCAGACCATAAATACAGGAAACTATGCATCACACTCTGAAAGTTATCTTCTTTTCCCTACTCTTCCTGATTCCCTTCAAAGAACTGGGAGACACTGTAACCGCACAAGGCAATGATCCTGCTCTTGCCGGTATGATTATGCTTTATACAGACAAGGCAAAGAAAGAATACAAGCAGCAAGAGGCCGCCATGCTTCTTGAAACCACAGGACATGTGTGGATAAAAGAAGAAGTGAGCGCCACGACGGATCTTCAGAAGGAGTTCAATGACTATCTGGATTCCTTTCATTCCATTATCACCTACGCTGCACAGACATACGGATTCTTTCATGAAATCAGCAGGATGGCTGACAATATAGGGAATTTCCAAAAACAGCTGAGTGCCCATCCCGGCAATGCCGTTGCGGTAGCTCTGTCAGCTAACCGGAATAGAATCTATCGTGAAATCATCATGAACAGCGTTGACATTGTCAATGACATCAGACAGGTCTGTTTATCAGATATCAAGATGACTGAAAAACAGAGAATGGAAATTGTATTCGGCATCAGACCGAAACTGAAAGACATGAACAGGAAACTGTTACGTCTTTCCAAAGCCGTCAAATACACAAGCATGGCCGATGTATGGTACGAGATAGAAGACGGAGCCAGGGACAAGGCAGACAAGCAAGAGATAATAAAGAAATGCATGACACGCTGGAAGCGTTCTGCAAGATTTTAGAAAGAAATAATTAAACCAGAAAAATATGGGCTGGAGTACAGTATTGAAATCATTCGGTAAATGGGGACTCAGAGGCAGCAAAGCAGCCGTAGAGTCAGCCGGTAGTGCCATCGTTCATCCACAGCGGACGTTGAAAGGATTAGGTACATCTGCCAAGACGGTAGCCGCAGGAGGGGCTGCCGCCTATGTCGGCTGGGAAAAGCTCACCACCGACAAAAGTGTCGCAAGAATCGTCGGTGATGCAGTCGTAGGAGAAAACACTATCAATGGCATCAGCCAGAAGATGGATGGTGCAGTCAGTTCAGTTACAGGACTGACGGAATCCGTAGGAGGAGCCGTAAATACGATGAATGATGCTTTGACCAGTGTTGACAGCAAGTGGAGTGGCATGTCAAACTTCCTCAGAGGTATCTTCTCCGGCAATGGAGGTGACATGATTGGCAATTTCTTCAGGAACCTTGGAAGCGGCAATGTATCGGGACTGAGTCTTGCCGGACTGGTTGTTTCAGCCCTACTCGTTTTCGGACGTTTCGGATGGCTCGGTAAGATAGCAGGAGCCGTTCTAGGAATGATGATGATAGGAAACAATGCAGATATGGCACAGGTTCTTAGCGGTCACAAGCAACCGTCAGAACCCTTGTCTGCCAAAGCTGAGTCTCATACTCAAAAGTCTGATTCACCCCTTGTTCCACAGCCTGAAGAAGAACGCGAACACATCCACAGATTCAGATAATACTCAACCGATTACATAAAGAATAAAGCATGAAATATACCCAAGATATGATGCTCCAGTCAGAAAGCGGCTACTGTATGCCCTTTGAGGAGCGAGACAAAGATGTCACCGTGACCCTTGCATACGGCAAGCAGATTCATCCCCTAACCCATGAACCGTTCTTTCATCATGGTATAGACTTTAAAGCCAGCCACTATCTGCTATCAGCGGTTGCCAGCGGTATAGTGACAGGATTGGGCAATGACAGTGTACATGGTGTTTATCAGATTATCCGCTATGATGACTATGAAGTGACCTATGCCCATCTGAGCAATGTATTCGTTACTTATGGAAAGCAGGTGCGTGCTGGACAGGCAGTGGCAGTCAGTGACCAGTTGCTTCATATGGAAGTCAGGTTCCGTGGAGAAGAACTCGATCCGATAACGTTCCTTACTATGCTTTACGGCAATCTCAAAAGCATGGAACAACAGGGCAAAGTCGGTATACCTGAGTTTGTTACTATTGACATGGATGTGCATACTGCTTATGACAAAGATCGAAAGGAGATCGAAGAGCTGATGATCAGATATATTCCAGATTATCTTCACGATCTGTACAAAGGACTCTATATGGTACCCGAACACACCGAACTTGCTCTTCGCAATATCTTTGCACTGAGTACCAGCAAAGGGTACTTCTTTGAAGAACTGCCCAGCATGGCCAATCCGCTTGGGCTCGGTGTCCATAGTGTCAGTATTGCTGAGAAGGTACAGAACCTGTTGATTGGAGACTTTCTCAATTATATGGCACTCCGTCACCATGTCTATCTGAGTTCCCTCAGTGCTCTCGAAAAAAAAAAGCATACGACGCAGCCATAACATCAGCCAACCTCGTGGATCCGCTAGCAAATCTGGAGATTGACATACAGAGCTTTGACATCAAACGTATTGTGAGTGTCTATCCTGACCGTTCAGGACTGCGGTGGTGGACTAAAGCCTGGTTCAACAACAGTGAGAACGGAGAAGATGCCATCGAGATAGACCGCCAGCTCGCCATCCGATTCATCAACGACAACATAGACAAGGATGAATGGCTCGAAGAATATTTCCCCAAGCAGATGGAAGTATATCATCATGCCATCGAGCAGACACGGGAACAGATACTGAGTCAGATGAATCTATAACAGACAGACAAAAATGAACAGTAACGATATATTCAACAAGAAGGTCATTCCTATCATGGACAAGGTGATGAAAGACCTTCGCCATAAACAGTTGGAAGAGATTGGCAGGCATACGAGCAGTCTGTCATACATCATGGCTGGTGCAGCAGGTCCCGATGGAGGTATGGCAGCACAGGCCGCCAGCCTTGACTCGCTACGTTATACGGGAAAATGGAACTCAAAGCATACAGAGGACTATATCCTGATGGTCAAGGAAGAACTTAGGAAGCAGAAGATTACGGTCTCTCCCGAAATGGAGAAAAAGATGATTGACAAGATGATTAAGGATGAAATACCCCGATCATCCATTGAATACATCATGAAGAAAGCTGCTTCAAATACCATCTTCTACCTTCCCCAGGCAATGAACAAATCTCCGCTAGAAAACCACATTTCAGAACAGGCAGAGAAAAAGTACAACCCTACGCGCCTTGAAAAGGCAACAGGCTATGCCCTTGGTGCTGCAGCTGACTATTTCACGATGGGTGGTATAGGAGGAAGTTGGTCAGGTGCTGCCCGATTCGTGGGAATAGACCTTGCTGCCAATGCAGTTCTGGACAAGACAGGCCGTTCAAAGAAGGACGATGTTCCCTTGGTTATTGACCCCAAATACAGAGAACAATACAAGGCAGAACAGACTAAAACAGCAGCGGATAAAGCTAAATCAAATGATAGTCCAAGACCGCCGGTATCTGAACAAACGCCACAAAAGGAAGCGTCTGTCAAGACCTCCGAAAACAATACCCCAATAGATTCAGTGGACGGACAACATCAGACTACAGTACAACCAAGTCCAAGCAATGCAGACGGCTGGAGTGGGCTGCTCAGTTCTTTCGGCTTGAAAGGTATGTCTGATGTCAGTCATAACCTTGGCTACATACTTGCCATGATGCCGGAATTGCTTGTTGGTATGTTGACAGGCAAGACGCGAATGAAAGTCAAAGACAATCTTATGCCTATAGCGAGCATCGTAGCAGGTTTGTTTGTCAGGAATCCCCTTCTGAAGATGGTGCTTATCAGCATGGGAGGAGCCAATCTGATTAACAAAGGCGGTCATGAGATTCTGGAAGACAGAAAGGGAACTTCCGCTGGTGTTACAAAAACGAACTATATGCAGTATAGTGACCAGCCACTGAACCCACGCATACAGGACCCGGAACTAAGAGGAAACTGTTTGATTGCCACCATCGACAAGGTTCCATGTACCATTACGCTCTCCCCTATTATCGTTGATGCCTGCAATCAGGGAGCTTTGCCTCTGAATACATTGGCCAATGCCATTCTGAAGAAAAATGATCAGATGAAACTGACGGCTCAACAGAACTATAGAGACAGTGAAGTACAACAGACTACCCGTGAGAATTACGAGGAAAGGCAGCAGAGTATTGTACGTCCATTGGCACAAAGGTAAAACAGGTACAAATCTAAATATACGCTTATGACAGAAAAGAATCAGCATGAAAAGAATGCAGCAGAACGCCAGGTCGAACTGCTCATCAACGCACTGAAAAGTGCCAGACAAAATGGTGGTGTATGGTTGAATCCATCTTCCAAGACTGCGCCACAGTTCTATCCCAAGGGGGCGACCGTATCACCCTTCAATTCCCTCATATTGGCGCTTCACAGCGACCAGAACGGCTACAAAACCAACCTGTACACCCTGTTCAGTGAAGCCAAGAAACGAGGAGAAAGTGTTAAGGGAAGCGAAAAAGGCGTACCTTTCATCTGGTATAACTGGAATGAGTATGTCAACAAAGAGAATCCCGAAGATAAAATTTCACGTAAAGATTATCTGAAGCTGACTGCCGAACAGCAGGAGCAGTACAAGGGTGTCCGCAGCCGTGAGATGCGCATTCTCTTCAACATTGATCAGACTACCCTACCATTTGTAGCAAAAGAAGCCTATGCCAGTGTTGTATCAGAACACGGAAGCGCTGAAGACCGAGGTGTGGCAAACAGCAACCTCGCAGCTATCACAGTCAACGACATGCTTTTGAAGGCACGTGAGAACATGGTGGATGTACGCATGTCAGACAATGGTATTGCCTTTTACCACAAACGAGAGGATTATGTTTCCATCCCCTCTGAGGAAAACTATGCCAGCCCAGATGACCGTGCTCGTGATGTGGTTGCCCAACTTATCAGTGCAACAGGGCATCCGCAGCGTCTGAACCGTGAAGGTATCATGGCACAGGGTGGCAAGATGACTACTGACGATGCTACCAGACAGAATGCGCTTGTCAACGAACTTGCCACAGGAGTCCGACTGCTCAGTATGGGTATTCAGGCAAAACTTTCACCTGAAAGCATGAAGATGGTGGATTACTGGGAGCGTGAACTCAAAGAGAATCCCTGTTTGATAGACAGTATAGAGACAGATGTCAACCAAGCGGTGGATATGTTGGAAAGGATGGAAAAAGGCGAGAAGATTGAGAAGAAACCTTCGCTGACCGACCAGCGTATTGACGCACTTCATGAAAGCGTGAACAAACACTATTATATAGCCGACGAAATCAGGAATATTCCGAACAGGGACACAAAAGAGATGGTGATAGTACGTGACAAAGCAGGAAAGACCGCAGATGTCATCCTGCCTGCCGGAGCCTCACTTACTGTAGATAATGAAGTCCCAGGCATGAACAAGACCCGTATAGAGTCTGCCCTTAAAAAAGAAGGATTTGATACAGTAAAGTTCTTCAATCCCGATGGCATCCATGGTTATCATCCAGATGATAGCCGCTTCGAAGATAAGGAAGTCTGTGTTTCCCGACTCATCAACTGGAATCTGAAGGAATTGGCACAGATTGATGTCAGTGAAGCCATCAAGCGTTCTGGCAGCATCGACTTTGAGAAGATTCTCATGCTCAAAGATGATGCAGGGAAATGGGTGATGTATATGAAGCCTCAGAACCAAACTTCCCTTGCGGTATATCCTGACAGGAATGATGTCAGTCTCTTCTTCAATACCATACGAGAAGGTAATGATGAAAAATCAGAGCAGGTACGCTTCGACATGGCACAGAAGTATTACCATCAGGCCAAGGATAATCCTGCCTTGAAGGCAGAACTCTTCAAGAGTAATGCCACGAAAGAAGAACTCAGCAGAATCGAGCGTGTAAATATCTTCAAGACCAAAGAACAAGAGAACAAGCCCAGCCGACTTCTCTGTATTGTCAGGATTGCCGGTTTGGAGAAGATTCCACCTCGTGAAGTCAGTCAAGAACAGTGGCAGAGACTCTGGCTTGCCGATGACATGCGTGATTTCAAGACCCATCTTGCAGCCACACTCTTCGCAGACGTATTACGTCAAGGCAAGACCGAAGCTGTTGGTCTGGGCACAGACAAGACCGAGCAGGAGGCTCAGACAGAGCCTAAAGAACAACCCCAGCAAGTCGCATTCCAGGAAGATAACGAAAGACATGAAGCAGAACAACAAGGAGTTTCAGAGCAGATAGAAAAACAGCAGGAAAAAGATGATAAAAAGACATCTGAGGAAAAGACCAGAAATGCAACTATCTCACCTATGCTCCGTCAGTTTCTAGACCTTAAAAAGAAACATCCCGATGCTCTTCTTCTTTTTCGTTGCGGTGATTTTTACGAGACATATAAGGATGATGCGGAGAAATCTTCGAAGATTCTTGGCATCACACTGACAAAAAGCACCAAAAATACGGATGAAAAGGGTAAGCCCCTTGCGATGGCAGGTTTTCCATATCAAGCACTTGACACCTACCTTCCCAAGCTTATCCGTGCTGGAGAGCGTGTGGCAATCTGCGACCAGCTGGAAGCACCACGTCAGACCACAAGACGAAGCATCAGTGAGCTGGTGAGTCCGGGAATTGCCTCACGACAGGAGCAAACCGACCAGGAACAAGGAATCAGACATGAGGAAATCCAAAGTCAAGGACACCATCGTTAATATAGCAAAAACAGAATACAGTGACAAAATCAAGAGAAGAATATATCAACCAATATGCTGAGTATGCCATGTTGCAAATGCGCAAATTTGGCATACCGGCATCTGTAACGCTGGCTCAAGGTATCATTGAGTCTGCTGATGGAAAAAGTATGCTTTCCAGAACAGCAAACAACCATTTTGGCGTTAAGGGAGAGTTTAATGGAGCATATATCCTTGCCAACGATGACAAGCCTAACGAGAAGTTTAAGAAGTATGACAATGTCGGCCAGAGTTATGAAGACCATTCTAAGGTACTCATGAGTGACCGTTATCGGAAGTATTGCGCAAAGCTTGCTCCTGACGACTATCGAGGCTGGGCTTCAGGTATCAAGGCAGGAGGTTATGCAAGTTCCAAAACATACGTGAATACCATATGTGGAATCATTGAGAGTGCCAATCTGCAGAAGTACGACAAAATGGTCATGGAACAGGCGCGAAAGGATGGCAAACAGATTGGTTCGGCAGACTACCGTAACAGTAATACATCTGCAAAAGACCAGTCTGTCCAGACACAGGAGCAGAATGCAAAATCTGCGTCCAATGGTCTCTATTCCCTTCCTTTGCAACGAGAGGAGTTTCTACTTGTCACCTCACCCTTTGGAAACCGTCGTGACCCGATGGATCTGAGCAAAACTCAATTTCATGCAGGTATAGATATCAACTGCAAGAACGAGCCGTTACTGGCAACAGAGAATAACGGCAAGATTGTGAATGTAAACCATAACACCAATACTGGGGGTGGCAAATCCGTCACTATCGAGTACAACCGTCAGGATGGTACAAAGTATCAGACAACCTACATGCATATGTCAGCTATAGATGTAAAGGTCGGCGATACCGTCCATTCTGGTCAGAAGATCGGAGTCTCAGGAAATACAGGAACGAGAACAACGGGACCACATCTGCATTTCGAGGTCAAGGCCATAGGAGAAGACGGCACACGCCGCAATATTGACCCTGCGGCATATATTGCAGAAATCAGTCAGAAAGGTGGCTTGTCACAGCAACTGCTCTGTAACGGCAAAGACCTTCTTGCTAAATACAAAGCAGAAAATCCCACTTTTCTTGAAAATGGCAGTGCCGTTATCCAGCAACGTCAAGAAGACTTGTCTCCCGATGGATGGATGAAAAAACTGCTTTCTTCCGAGGATAGTGGCACAAGTTTAGGCATGGGAGGTGACCCCGTTATGGAGATGGCCATGGGAATGTTCTCTTCTCTGATGGTACTTGCCCTGCAGATTGACAATAAAAGTCAGGAAGAAAAAATGTCAGCCGTCACAGAGGCTGCCGTCAGCAAAAGAATAGACCTCTCTCAGTTGGTACCAACCATGAAATCATGTGTTCTCATGCTGGATGAATCAGGAAATGCTTCTCTTGAAATGGCAAATGGCAACCAGTCCATAAAACACCATCTCAGCAACGCTGAAATGCAGAAAATAGCTGCTGCCCTCAATGATAGCACGTTGAGTGATGACGTAAAACGACAGCGAATAGCCGGCATCATCAGCAGTATCGGTATCAGTCAGCAAATGTCCCAAAACTATGAGCTGGCACGTGATCAGCAGGAGACTCAGAGTGAAACCCTTCAGCGAAGATAGCCTATAAAAGAACAGCCCCCAGACTAACAATTATAAAAAAAGAATATTATGATTAAATGTATTGTAACAGTTTGCGGTACACTTTCCCGAACAGCGATAAAGCGTACCAACAGAGAAGGTAATCCTTTCTCTGCTTTCGGAATCAAGGTGATCATTCCTGACAATACAGGAAATGACAAGGTCATTGAAATCAGCGTAGCCAAAGATGGTGACGAAGATCTTTCCATGCTTACTATTGGCAGTCGTATTGAGGTCACAGGTGTACTCACCTTTCACAAAAAAGAGGATAACATATGGCTTAACCTCTCTGCCACCGGCATCAACTCTTTCAATGCTGGAAACAAGGACTTTATCACCGGAGATATGGAGTTTCGCGGCACACTTGGCAAGAAAACCATCGAAATAAAGAAAGACAAGAAAGGCAAACCTTTCAAGATTTTCTTTGCTTACAGTTCTGAACGTATCACATCTGCAACAGAGAATGAAGTCGCGAAATATGCCTTTATCTGGGTACGTTTCGTCCAGTTCAATGCTATCGGTTCGGATTGGCTTGCGCCATCTGTTGGAGTCGATGTCAAGGGAGATTTGAACCTAACCGTGTATAACAACAACATCAGTCTGGGCTGCCGTGTCAAGGAACTTACACAGTGGGACAAGACGCAACATGGAACTAATGCATGAAGCCTATGACCAAAGAAAACAAACATTACAACGTTGATGGTCATTCAGCAGAAGACCGTGCGCTTGACAAGTTTGCAGAGCTTATGATTGAAAAGCTGGAGACCATTCAGAGCGACTGGAAAAAACCATGGTTCACCAAGGGAGTCTTTGTTGCCTTGCCCAAAAATCTCAGCGGACGTGAGTACAATGGCATGAACTCACTTATGCTGATGATGCAGGCTGAGAAACATGGATATGAGCTTCCAGTATGGTGCACCTTTGACCGTGTTACCGGTCTAAACTTCACAAAGGACAAGCAAGGAGAAAGAACGCAAACCAGAGATTCTGAGGGCAACACCCTACCACGCGTAGCCGTCAACAAGGGCGAAAAGAGCTTTCCAGTCTTCATTACGACATTTACTTGCGTTGATTCTGAGACGAAGGAACGAATCAAGTACGATGACTACAAGAAACTTAGCGAGGAGGAAAGAGCCCGATACAATGTCTATCCAAAGCTCCAGGTCTATAATGTATTCAACGTAGCACAGACAAATATCCGTGAGGCACGCCCAGAACTCTACCAGAAATTGTTGGAACAAAACATCCAACAGAAGGTTCCGGAAGTTCAGGAAGGTGAGCAGTTCTCTTTTCCGGCCATTGATCACATGATTGCACATAATGAATGGATTTGTCCTATCAAACCGACTTACGGGGACGATGCCTACTATTCCATCAGCAAGGCTGAGATAGTCATCCCTGAGAAGAAACAGTTCAAGAGCGGAGAGTCATTTTATGCCAATCTTGCACATGAGATGGCACACTCTACAGGGGCAGAACAATACTTGAACAGACTACAACCAACATCCTTTGGTTCAAAGGAATATGCACGTGAAGAATTGGTTGCAGAATTGACAGCAGCTCTGACTTCCCAACGTTATGGCATGAGTAAAGTCATCAAGGAAGACAGCGTACCCTATCTGAAAAACTGGCTTGATTCTCTGAAGGAAGAACCATCTTATATCAAGAACGTTCTTCAGGATGTCAAGAGGGCATCGAGCATGATCAATCAGTATATCGACAAGGTTCAGCTTCAGTTGGACGATGGTGTAGAAGTCAGTCAGAATGAGACGCAAAAAGAAAGTATCAGTTATGGCTCCTATGATATACCAAAGTGGGCACTCCCCTATATTCTGAATGGTGATACTTCTGGTATCAGCGACCGTGAACTGGAACTGATTGACTCCTTTCTTGACCATCATTTTCCCGAAGGGTTCATCCCGGAAGTAGAAGAAGGCAAGGATAAGGAGCTCAACCTCTACCCCGCTTTTGGCGAAAAAAATGAGAATGCCATTACAGACAAAGGAGAATCCCCTTTTCTAGCCGTAGAGACCGTGTCTGTCAGGTTCGAATCACCTGGCTACTTTGAGGTGCGTTCAGAAGAACCATCTGGATATGCCACTGAGGTTGTAACAGACAACACACAGGACATACATGCCGCCAAAGATGTTCCACAGCAACAGGAACAAGAGGATGAAAATGAAGTTCACTATCATAGAGGACGATAGCAAAGAGACAGTTTAAGAATCTTGAAGAACTGAAGCAATGGCGTACAGAGAATGAATATGACAACATGCTCATCTTCGCAGATCCGGACTACGCCAGCGCAGTCATCGGAATCAGTGAAACAGGAGCTCTCATCTATTCTCATGAAAAGATGGTCGAGTGGCTGATGCAGAACTACGAACTATCCGAGACAGATGCCATTGAGTTCATTGAAACAAATACGGTACAGACATTGGCATTTGGTAGCGGGAAATGCCCAGTCATTCTGTATGAGATTGATTAAAATGATTGAAGAGGATTATCCGTAAAGGTAATCCTCTCTTTTATGTTACGGCAAAAATGAAGGGCACCGCTCAACAGAGAGCAGCACCCTTTCTTGTTTTTCAGGAGATGAGTTTTTCAAAAAGTAAGTATCACACAACTGTTACGATTAGCGGTAACAGGAGAAAAACTGTCAATACCGCCGATGGGATGAATAGTAATGTTTCTGGAATCAACTCCACGCTCAATCATTAGCCTTTTGATGAATTCAGCACGTCTGGTACTCAATTCGCAGTTGATAGCTTCAGTACCTGTAGCTGAATCAGCAGCCCCACTGATTTTCATTTTAAGACCATATTTCACTGCAATTCCAGCAATTCCCTCAATATTGAGCAGCTGACTGGGTTCTGTCAGTTCATCAGTGCCAATCTTGAAGAAGAAATAGACGGGAGCACCAATACAACCATTACTGTCATTCATACTGACAAGACAATCATGCTTGTACCCATCGATAGCATTTTCAGTTCTCTCATCCTGATTATCGTCACTTTTCTTCATTGAGTTCTGTGTATTCTCCGACCTTCCGTTCAATCCCTTGTCATTCATACGGGCACGCAGCGAATTGAGTCCAGAATAGTTATTCTTCGGAAACAGTCGTTTGGAGACTTTCATCCCTTTTTGTCCGACGGAATCTCCATATATATCGAGCAATCCTTCTATCTCCAGGATCTTGCGATACTCCGCAATGATGCGGACATCTTCAACATGACGGTCTTTCAATCTGTTGCAGTATTCCATGAGTCTGTCGTTCTGATCAATGTATGGTCTTGCATCGATAACACGCTTCCATCCTGGCTTTCCTAAGGTGAGAGAAAGACCAGCACTCAGATTAAGCATATTGTCTCCAAAACGGTTTGATGCACCTGCAGCATCAAAACTCCTGAAGGTGGTCATGCCGCTAAACTCGGCAGTCAGGTAAAGGCGGTTTGTCATTCGGCAACGTCCTTGTATGCCGTAAGAGAATGCAAAGGGGTGCGTATCACCGCACATTTTGCCATAGTTACCATTGAATTGAAAATCCTTATTATGAATCATACCGACTCCAACAAAAGGAATGACATCCCATCTGGATAATCCCTGGTCATTCAGACAGAAATCATGTGTCAGGTTATATAAAAAATCCGCATGAACATATCTGTATTTTCTGGTCTCCAGCTGACAGTCTTTGAATTCCATTCCCTGCCAGGCGATACGTCCACCGATAGCCGGTGTAAACCATTTGCCGACATTCACCTGAATGACAAGTCTTGTCCGGTCAAACAAGTCTGCACATCCCAAAGGAGAGCCGACGAAAGCAGATGTTCCACCCTGAATATTCAGGAACCAGTTTGAGCGCCAATCTCCCCCTAAAGTAACAGATGAAAGATAAGCTGGTCTGAGAGGAGTCAAAAGAGACGCCTCCCCAGATTCCTCCATATCAAAGAGACTGTCGCTCTTTGATATGGATGCGTGTGTCTGGACAACTGATGCCAAAGACAGCACAAAAATAAATGTAGTTTTATAAAACATGTTTCTTACTAATATCTGTTGTTGATTTTCAAATGCAGGCACAAAGAAACGATGTTTTTTCCTATCATATTCCATTATTTATAAGTTCTCCACATCTACTTAACACTTATTTATATACGAGTATGATTTTACATAACGAATCAAACTCGCGGTTATTCCTGACAATAAGAATAACCACGAGAATGAACATAAAAAGCAGATATTGTCATCGCTTGACCTTTTTGGTTGCAGATGGCTTCATCATCTGGTTAGCCATGCGGACACAACGACGAGCCCAGCGACGATCATCCTCATCTGGATCTCTCCCCCACTTCATGTCACTGCCTCCTCCGCCACCTCCATGACTTTCGGCAAATTCTGTTGCTTGATCTAGATAGCCACCTACCAGCATAACTGCGCATTGGGCTATGGCATTCCCCCTTCTGGCGAAGTCCATCATCAGAGACCCATCAAAATGTTCGATGGTGTCATCGTCCGCATTAGCCATTACATGTTTGAACTCTTCCATCAGCACATTGTACATAGCATCAGACACTCCTGCCATACGATTCTTTGTAATCGTATCTGCCAATGCATTAGCTTCTGCATCCAGCTGGTCTCTCCGCTGTTTGACCTCACTCATATCAGTCTGCAACTGAGTAAGCTTATCTTTTGCCTGTTCAAGCTTGACGGTCTTGTCTGCAAGTTTTTCCTCAATCCTGTCAAGCACAGAGCGTAGACTGCGAACTTTTGCATCCATGTCTTCGGGACTGATCTGTCCGTCTGCTACCGACCTGAAGCACTTGTCAAGCTGGTCTTCAATATCCTTCTTCTGTTTGAGAAGATTATCCACCATTGTAGAGAGACCTTTGGTACGTATTTCAGCCATACGAATTTCCCTACGGAGTTCTTCCAACGTCTTTCTGTCCTTAGCCAGCTGTTCCTCCATGGAGACACACTCATCATTTAACTGGCGGCGATACTCTTCTGTTGTCCGGTGCCGTGCTCCCGTTTCTGTAATATCGCTGCCACGATGAAGTTCCCATCTGGCATTGACTACTGCAAGGTCATCATGAATGGCATGATTGATGGCAATATAATCATACTTGTCTTTCCCTGCAAACATCTTTTTGTAGGCGAATTTATTTCTTTCGTCTATCGGAAGAAGTGTGAGATGTCCGTGCGGATTGGTCTCATCGAGGTGGACAACGAACGATACGATATTCTCTTCACCATATCTTCTGGCGAAGAAATTATACATATCCTTTGCCCAGTTCTCAATATCCTTTGTTCGCTGGATATGCGAATTGTCAGCTCCCTTCGTCAGATTAACCGTTTGACTACCGAATGCAATTTCATGCATCCGTTCACGGGAACCGCCAAGAATGAAGTTTACCACCGTACGGTACTTTGGTTCATCGAGCCCCACATTCGGGTCAATGATGCCACGTGCCTTCAGGTTTTCCTTGATTCTTAAAGGAATACTTCTTGTTTTGTCAACAGGTTGTATTTTCCCTCCTTTCACAACTTCAAAGTTCAGATGCTCACGAGTAGCATCATAGTTGCCAATGCTCTCGGCGTAAGCCCTCGCCTTTTCAGACCGCTTACGCTGTATCTCATTACTGGTAGATGTGGTGATTCCCTTCGAAGGACGAAAGTCTATCACCTGTTTTGCTGTCTTTCCCATAATCTTTGATTTTGTTATTGTTCACTCCAACACCTGTCCCAGCTTGCTGCCTCAGTGGACAACAAGCCCATCTTCGTTGCCGAAGTGGGGGATTAGGCTCCCCTTCCCTTCTTTCAAGTGGACACTGCGCAAGCGCTGCACTTAAAAGGGCAAGCCCTTGCGTATGGTTTATTAACCACCACGTTCAGACTTGCCCAAGCAAAAGAAATGAAGAAATATCTGACAGGGTCCGAAATAATCGGTTATCATTTGCGAGTATCGTCTTTCTGTTCGGACGAACCAACAGACTCCGCTGCAAGAGACTGCGGCTTGTTACAACGAGACTGCACTGACAGGTAATAGTCGTAAAGTTTGCCCAGCAAAGAAAGATCATCTTCAGAGAACACGTGATGCATATCCATATCCAGCGACGGACGGCGCTTTTCATCAAGAGCAATGTCAAGCAGGCTGGCAGCCTGAATCCATTTGCCAAGCGTCCATGACTGGTCACCACGGAGTGTGTCAAGCATCAATGATTCAACACAGGAATCAAGTGAGAGTTCACATGATCTTCTGGTAGCCTTAAATGAAGAAATGATGAGTGCATGAACAAAGCGGATGATATAAGCTTCGTCACACCAGTACCTGCGGTTCTCACCTTCCGACTCTGCCGAGAGGCGGCAATATTGCTCTGCGAACGGGACAAGCTCATTCATGCTGCGAAGACGCATGGAGAGGTGCGCATAGAGAATCCTGCAATAGTCAAGCATATCTTCGGGAGTGTCTATTGGAATGAACATTCGCACATGGTTCACCATGGACACTTTATAACAATGCTTCTGAATTATCTTCTTGATTTCACCAATCTCTTCAAGTGAATCAAGGAAGCTGCGGACAGTGGCACGATGCCAGTTCCATTTCTCTGAGAGTTCTGTGATGGTTACAGCGAACTCGCCTGGTACGACACTAACCACTTCTCCGGTATGGACATCGTCATTTTTCTGGGAAGCGATTCTGTCCAGCAGGTCTATGTAAGCTTCCAGCTTGGTATATCTGCCACTTCTTTTAGGGCAGAGCAAATCAAGCACCGGACGGTTAAGCTTACATGCATTGATAATTTTGTCATTGATTTCAATTTTCATTTGTAATTAATGAGGAATATGCCCTGACAGGACAAATCCATCAGGGCGATTAAACATTTGTTCCGTACGTATTCACGCATGTCAGGCAAAATAATGTTTAACCGTTTCTTTCTCCAGCTCTTCGTAGCTGCCATACTGTGGTTCATCAAAGACATATTCTTTCATCTCCTTAGTCGGATAGAAGACTGCTGCCAAAAGAATATAACCCAAAGTAACAGCGAGCGTGTACATTTCTGTAGCAAATACGTTAGCCACTGCAACAAAACCAAGAATAGCCATTGCCACAGAACTTTTACGTAAACCTTCAAGAAGACAAGCTGTCCATTTAGGCGATACCAGAAATACGGCAAGAGCTGTGGATGCATATACACCAGAATGACACCCGTAAAGTTCAGGGCAGGTGGCATGGAACATAAGCACAAAAGCCAGCAGCATATAGCCGTACCGTTTGCGTTGATATTCACTGCGTGCCATACGCTGACAGAACAGTACCATTCTCCTTGACTTTCTCTGATAGAAGAAAAGCGGTACCCACAGTAAAACGCTTACGAAAAGCAGATTAAGAATTGCAAGAATCATAATATCTTCAAATTAGTGTTGAATTATAGTATAAAAAGTAATAATGTTTATTACCACCAAGTCTCTTTCAGAAACTATAAGGGTCGAGATGAAGGTGTACCAGACGTAAGGTAGACTCCTCTATCAGTTGCTCTATCTGTTCCAATGACAGTCTTCGCCGTGCGAAGTTGAAAGCGAACTGTATGTCGAAAGCTCTCAGTTTGCGTACACTTTTGTCTAGGACATACTCATGGATTGTCCACTTGTGTCCTTTGGAATAACCATCCATGCATCGATAGGATTCAAGCTTCATCGATCTGCCATAGATGACCTTTTCATTTCCAGCATGTGGGATGAAATACGGAACTAGTTCCTCAGAGAGTTCGGCTCTGATCCAGGTGCGATGCTCGTTAATTGTCTCTGCTAACCTGGCAAGAAATATGGTTTCCATAAACCGTATTGTACATCAAAGCAGAACTAACAGAAAGCCGTCATCACCTCGTCTTTGGACATTGAAAACTCGAATGTTCCTGTGCCTGTATGCTGTTCGAGGTCTTCAACGAGATGATTCATCATTACTTCTACAGAGAAGAATAGGGTTGCCGTAATCCTATGGATAAGACCATCAGCATCCGTGAGGGCATGAACAGCAAACTTATCATCAAAAGAATGATCGGAATAAGCGCACAGGCTGACACCCATATCCGTATTAACAGAACGGTGATGGACATACATGACAGTCATCTCCATATTATCCTCCAGCATATCCAGGACATCGTCCTTTGAAAGTGCTTTTCCAAGTTTGAACTCTATGACAGCATAGTAGTCATGGACCTCACAATTGCCAAGACTGGTATCAGCAAATACTCCTGGCATGAGGTCGGCTGTAAGCTCAATAAAATCTTCAATTTGCTTGTCGAACATATTGTAGTCTATTAAAGTTAATACGATAGATGTTTGTTTGAGTATCAGTATGAAGTCAGATACAGTTTCAGAATCAGATTTACCATATGAGAAACAGTTCCCAAGTCTTTCGATACATGACTGTTTCGGTCAAGACGATGTATCTCGTCTGCAGCTTTACAGATTCGACAGAACTGTTCATCCGAAAGAGCAGCCCATCCCAATTGGTCTATGGAAACAAATGGCTGGATTGCCATCCAGTAATAAGCCTTCTTTTGGGATAATGAAAGTTTCCTGTGTTTGCGCAAACTCTCAATACATGTTTCTGCATTCAAAAGAATCCTTCGATTTGAGCGACAGGACATAATAAGCAAAGTTGTTTTGCTATCAATCTTTCCCTGAGAAGCGCTTTTGAAGATGCTATTGCATATTTCTTCTGTACCTTTAGTGATGTCGGAAAGATTTTCGCCACTAATTTCGGCGAGATTGTAGAGGAATGTACGGAAAATTCTGTCTTCCTCTCTGACGAAGTCCTTCAATTCCCCTGCATTACCACAACCTTTTTTCATTGCACTTTGCAGAAAATCCCTATATCTTGACAGGACTTTGTTCTTGTCTGCATGATAAAGAGGTATAGAATCGAGCCTCGAAAAGAAAGGCTGAATCCCGGCTACCGAAGCAGTCACATCCACGTCTTTCGAATATACTGATGAACCACGTTTAATGACAGCAACATCCTTCAACGAAAAATTCTTTTCAAGTACCATATTCAAAAGACGGGATCTGATGGAGTCATCTATGGAAGAATATCTGGATAGAATCCATGAATGTGCATAATAGGCTGAATCTTTCTGCAAAAAAGACAGCACGGTATCACGTACCTCTTTCCATTCTTTAAGTACTGAAACAACATCTTCAGAATGAGCAATCTCTTTCCCTTTCGTTTCATCACAGAATGACTGGTAACAGTCCAAAGCCTGACTGGTTGATTTGAAATCAAAATCATATTTGCTATCACCACATGACACCATTAAAAATACAGAAAGGATTGCTACTATAAATCTATTCATTATACGAGTATGATAATTAAACCATACAAGTATAATATTATATACTTTATCCATACAATTATCCAGTGAATTATTCATTTCTGTTTCTGATTAAGAATACACTATTTACAATGTTATACGAATGATAAACGCCACAAAGGTAAGCATTTATTTTGACTTTGAAACCTGTTTGTATTGAGTTTAAGTTTAATTATGTATCATACATCAATAAAAAGTATAAATCATACTCGAAAAATATAACGAAAACGAGTACAATTCTTTAAATTTAGCTTAATGTTTATCGAGTATGATAATTATCCAGAGAAAATTTCGTATCTTTGTCGCTGAAAACATGCGTGCGTCCGCATGCACGTATACGAAAAACTGACAATTAAACGATGGCAAAAGTTGGTTATATTTTTTTGGCTGAAGGGTACGACACCTATGAAGCCGACATTCAGTGGATGAAGGAATACGGATGCGTTCGTATCATTGAAG
>Ga0256404_1000532_pt1 | contig 99287 bp, 88 predicted proteins | sample RumenRJG_01DNA_FD_185990 | JGI IMG/M metagenome (GOLD analysis project Ga0256404, IMG submission 185990) | Bovine rumen microbial communities from Lethbridge, Alberta, Canada - RJG_01 | ecosystem: Host-associated > Mammals > Digestive system > Stomach > Rumen | place: Canada: Alberta | collected... | reverse complement strand
TTCCTGCAGATAATGTCCGGATTTGACTCCGGTAAGCCCTGCTTCCTTCAGCACGGTACGGATCCGGTCCCAGGTCTCCCGGTCCCTCTTTTTAAAAATATAAACTCTTTTTTCAAACATGGGAAAGAGTCTCCTTTCGTATTGTGGAGCAATTATAACATACGGTTTTTATTATGTAAAACCGGCTGGAATTATACCATATATGCGTCAGAAGAAACACATATAACAGAGAGGGCGCACGAATTTAACATCAAGATTTATGACCGGTTTGATGACAAAGACTTCCGGCTGGCACCGACCTGCTGGAAAGTCCACATTCGTTAGTCCATAGAGGACAGAAAGGGTTTTGAGATGAACGAGAATAATGAGATGGTTCAGCAGAACAATCAGGAAGCAATGCAGACACCTCAGCCTGCACAGTTCCAGCAGGCTCCGGCCTGCGATCCGAGGAGTCTCGGGCAATATGCCATCGACAAGACGTTCGCTGCTGCAGGCAGGGAGCTGGATCGGATGGAGAAGGAAAAGCCTGGGACCCGCAGAAAACTGGCAGGAATAGCGTCTTTGACGATCGGTGTTGGCGGTATCGGGGCAGGAATCTATTTCCTTGCAACCTGAGAAGAGCAAAAATGGCCAGGCGCTGCACGATAATATGTGTGGCGCCTATAGCCGTATCGGAGGTTTCGTATGAAAGTAATACATGTCGTTGCGGCGATTATCAAGTCCGGGAATATGATCTTTGCGACGCAGAGAGGATACGGTCCGTATAAAGACGGATGGGAATTCCCTGGCGGAAAGATTGAATCCGGCGAGACACCGCAGCAGGCCCTTGTACGTGAGATTCGTGAAGAGCTGGAGACAGAGATCACAGTTGGAGAGCTGATAACAACGGTAGAGTATGACTACCCTGAGTTCAATGTCATTTAGATAAGAATAACGGAGAAGATCTCATATCAAAAGCGATATGAGATCTTTTTTTTGAAATAGTATTGACAAGTACACAAAAATGTGCGGCCGCTTTCGCTACTGAATCCAATCAAAGAGGTAGCGAAAGCGGCCCCTGAAAGTAGGTAAATTCACTTTCAGGAGGTGCACAGATATGCAAGAAGCAATCCGGATCAAATAGAATCTCCTTCAGATGATCGAGGAAATCGGAAAGGAGTATAGGAATTATGTCCGAAACCCGGACACTGATTTCAGCCGCGTAAAGAAATGGTCTTTTACAGATATCCTACGTTTCATACTCATGATGGAGGGAAAGGCTTTAAAGGAAGAACTGCTGAAATTTTTTGATTTCAGTCCTGACACACCTACCAACTCTTCTTTTAATCAGCGGCGTGCACAGATACTGCCTGCTGCGTTTGAAGAGCTGTTCCGGCGGTTCACACAACAAACATGCCCTGAAAAACATTTCCGCGGATATCGTTTGCTGGCCTGTGACGGTTCCAACCTCGGAATCGCCCATAACCCCGAAGACGAAACTACTTACCGCCAATCCTGCCCGGGAACAAAGGGGTTCAATGAACTCCATCTGAATGTTCTTTATGACCTTATGGCCCAAGTGTATACAGATGCTGTTATCCAGCCGGTCCGCATGATGAATGAGCACAAGGCCATGTGTGAAATGGTCGACCGGTATCAGGGTGATGTAAAAACGATTTTTATGAGCGACAGAGGATTTGAATCTTATAACGTCTTTGCACATATCCAGGAAAAAGGAATGTATTACCTGATTCGCGCAAAGGATGTGACAAAGCAGGGAATTCTTGCAGCATCAAAGGCCTTGCTGCCTTCCTGCAATGGAGCCTTTGATACCTGGGTCAGACTTATTCTTACCAGGCAGCATAAAAAGAAAAGCCTGTATAACCCGGCTGTTTACCGAAAGGTTACCACCACTCAGACTTTTGACTATCTTGATCCTGATACCAGGCCTTTTTATGAGATAAACTTCCGGGTTGTCCGGTTCCCAATCACTGAAAATACCTTCGAATGCATTATTACAAATCTTCCTGAAGAGGAATTCTCCTCAGAAGATATCAAAGAGCTTTACCATATGCGGTGGGGAATTGAAACCTCTTTTCGTGAGTTGAAATACGCTGTCGGCCTGACTCATTTCCACGCTAAAAAGGTCGAATATATCAAACAGGAAATCTGGGCCCGGCTGCTTCTTTATAACTTCTGCATGATTCTCACACTCAGGGTTGCAGTCAGAAAAAACCATAAGAAGAAAAAGCATGTTTATCAGTTGAATTATACCCGGGCTATTTATATCTGCCGCTACTTTCTTTCTTTAAAAGAAAAAGCTCCTCCTGATATAGATCTTCTAATCAGTAAAGAGCTTCTCCCTGTCCGGCCGGGAAGATCAGACCCTCGCAAAGTCAAGTTCCAGTCAGCCGTAAGCTTCCTCTATAGAGTGGCCTGATCTTATTTTATAACCTTTTCCTTCCAGGTGACAACATCTGTCTGTTTTTTTACACATTTTTCCGGGAATTCAAAAAGAAGACACTGTCAGATGGGTATCCGCCCGGAAGTCTGACACACTAAAACGCTGAAAGGCCCAAGTGGCCTTCCTTTTTTGTCATATGTGGTATGGGGCATGATGGTGCCCTCTTTGTCCTTCAGTCGCTTGACTACATTTGATCTGCCGGTCGCTGCCCCGTCAAGGCCGTAAGCCCTCCGGGTGCCTTTGGCAGCCTTGACGGGACAGTAACCGGCAGATATAAGTACACCAAGCGGCTGAAGGACAGGATATGTGTTTCACACATCTTTTCAAATACGGAGCCAACCTCCGACTGCCTTCTTTCCAAGCTTCTTTCTCCTTTTTCCGGGAATTCAAAAGAAGACACTGTCGGACGTGCATCCGTCAGTATCTTCTCTTAAAATTCAGACAACATGCCTTATCTTAATGACATTGGCCGTTTGGCCGGTTTTTTATGTTTTTGATCTTATCCTTCCGGATCGAACTTCTCGAAGATGGGGATGGCGCCTGCCGCTTCGCAAGTCTTAAGGTCTTCCATGCGCCGGATCGTCCAGCAGACCTCCTGTACACCCAGTTTGTCCACCGTTCTGCGTATGCTGGATACGCCGCGGTCTTCGAACTTGCAGGCGATAAAATCCGGACGCGCCTTGCAGTCGAACAGCAGATTCGTAAGCACGATGCGTTGGTAACGGGGCAGGCCCTCCGGATCCTTCAGAAAATTCGATACGAGCTGACCCCTAACAATGTCCGGTCGCAGCTGCCTTACATCTGCGACGGCTCTGGGGTCAAACGATTCGATGCAGAACAACCCCTTGTAGGAATCCAGCCGCCGGCAGACCGCATCCGCCAGCGCCCGGTGATTGCCCTTGTAGGTCTTCAGTTCGATGATGAGCGGCTTTGTCTCCTCGAACAGCGCCAATACCTCATCGAACAGAGGCACCTGCTCTTGTGTGCCTTCCAGCCGCAGCTGCTTCAGCTGCGCGAGGTCCAGATCCTCGATCGTGCCCTCCTCGCCCGTGCAGCGTTTCAGGTCCGAATCGTGGAACACAGCCAGGGTGCCATCCTTCAGCAGATGCACGTCCAGCTCCGCGCCCCATCCCCTTTCGATGGCTCTGCGAAACGCCGGCAGCGAATTCTCCGGGATCTGCGGTTTATCGTGATAGCCCCGGTGGGCGTAACGGTTTTGCTTTAATTCCGGAAGAAGCGGATGCCCCGTTCTGCCTCTCAGAAAAAAGTCGCGTATCATCAGTCGTCCATCTCCTCAAACGCCTGCAGACCCTTCTTCGCTTCCGGGCGGTTGTCGCCGTGATGCACCTGGGTCATCGTCAGGAAACTCAGCGCCACGAACAGCGCCGCGTAGGGGAACAGGATCTTGTAGCTGATGTTGCGCATCAGCGTGCCCGCCAGGATAGGCGTTACGATCTGCGCCGCCATGGACGCGGTGTAGTAGTAACCGGTAAATTTACCGATATCCGAGCCTTTGCACATCTCCACGACCATGGGCAGGGAGTTGACGTTGATGGCAGCCCAGGCCAGGCCGACCAGCGCAAACACGATAAACATGATCGCGTTGATGGAGCTGTAGGTCGTCGTGAGCACGTAACCCAGAGCGAAGCACACAGCCAGCAGCACGATACCGCCCATGATGGTGCGTCTGCGGCCGATCTTCGATGCCAGCACGCCGATGGGGATATAGGAGATGATGGCACCGACTGTGGCGATCAGCAGGCACTTGGACGCGCCGCCCAGCGCCTGTCCCATCACCTGGCTCACATACGTCGTAAACCAGGTCGTGATGCCGTTATAGCCGATGAACCACAGCGCGATGGATGCCAGCAGGAAGCCCAGGCTGCGCTTTACCGGCGGAGGAAGGATCTCGCCGCCGGACCCGTCGTCTTTCGCCAGGTTCCACTCGGGATGCTGTTCCTCCAGCGCCCGGTTCTCCGCCGTAAGCTTTGGCTCCTTGATCGTGACGAACAGGATGATGACCGCCGCCAGCATGATGGCGGAGACGATGACGAACAGAGGCCGGTAATCCACGTGAGCCAGGCCTTTCACCTTCTCGTTGGGATACAGCACCGCAGCGATCGCCAGATAGATCATGCCGCCCACAGCGCCCATCAGGTTGATGATGGCATTGGCCTTGGAACGCAGAGGCTTGGGGGTAACGTCCGGCATGAGCGCCACAGCAGGAGAACGGTAGACGCCCATGGCCACAAGCAAAAGGCCCAGCGTAATGACGAAGGACACGAGTTTAAAGCTGCTGGGGGCTGCGTAATAACCGTTGTCGAGAAGCGGCAGCACGTTGATGAGCACGACAGCTGCCGCCGTTCCCAGCAGGATATAGGGCATGCGTTTGCCGATCTTCGTATTTGTCCTGTCGGATAGGCCGCCGAAGAACGGCAGCAGGAAGAGCGCCAGAATGTTGTCCGCCGCCATGATGGCGCCGGAGAAGGTCTCGTTCAGATGAAACGTGTTCGTAAGGATGAGGGGAACGACGTTGTCGTACATCTGCCAGAAGGCGCAGATGGACAGGAAGGCAAAGCCGACCAGCACCGTTCGTTTGTTGTTCAATTTCATACGTCAGACTCCTTCTCCAGGGCATTCAGCACGTCCCGGATGCCGTTGTACACATAGGTGGGGTGAATATCATATTTTTCGATATCCGAAGGCACCCCTTCCCCGGACAGCACGAAGACGGTATCGACGCCGGCATTTACGCCGCAGGCGATATCCGTATAGATGCGGTCGCCGATGACCACGGTCTGATCCGGAGAAAAACCGGTCTTCTCCATGGCGAGCTGCACCATGGCAGGCTGGGGTTTGCCCAGAACAAGCGGTTCCCTGCCGGTCGCCGTCTTCAGCAGCGCGATGATGCTGCCGCAGTCCGGCGCACTGCCGTACCAGGTCGGGCAGACCAGATCGGGATGGGTCGCGATGTAATCCGCGCCGCGGCTGAGCAAAATACAGCAGACCTCCAGTTTGCGGTACGTCAGCTCTTTATCGTATCCCAGCAGCACGACGTCCGCGAGATCGCCCGGGTCGGCCTCCGGCGCACCGTTCTCCTCCGCGAGGATCAGCCCCGCAGCCCGCAGCTGCTGCTTTAAACTTTCCGTGCCGCAGACGAAGTAGCGGGTCTTCGGTCCATACGCGCCTTTCAGGTAACGGATCGTGGCATCCGTAGACGTCACAAAATCCTCCGGGCCGCAGGCAATGCCAAAACTCGCCATCCGGCGGATATAGGCGTCGAGCCCCCGGGAGGAGTTGTTCGTCATAAAGACCGCCCTGCCGCTCTTCTTTTTAACATGGTCCAGAAAATCCAAGGTGCCGTCGAACAGGCGGTCGCTCAGGTAGAGCGTGCCGTCCATGTCGAGCAGAAACAGTTTTTTATCCTTTAACGCCATCTTATTCTCCCGGACGGTAGAACTTCGCCAGACCGCCCTCCGCCGTCTCCCGGTAGCGGGCGTTCATATCCAGACCGGTCTGATACATGGTCTCCACGACGGTATCGAAACTGATCTTGCGGGAGCTCGTGAGGAACGTGGCGATGGATACGGCATTGATGGACCGCATGGCCGCTACGGCGTTGCGTTCGATGCAGGGGATCTGGACGAGGCCGTCGATGGGGTCGCAGGTGAGCCCCAGCATATGCTCCATGGACACCTCGGCCGAATACTCGATCTGCTCCAGTTCCAGGCCTTTGATCTCCGCCAGGGCAGCCGACGCCATGCAGCAGGCCGTGCCGACCTCCGCCTGGCAGCCGCATTCGGCGCCGGAGATGGAGGCGTTCGTCTTGACGACGTTGCCGATGACCCCGGCAGTCGCCAGCGCCTGCAGGATGATCTGATCCGGCAGACCCAGCTTCTGCTGGTAATAATACAACACGGCAGGCACCACGCCGCAGGAGCCGCAGGTGGGTGCGGTCACCACCCTGCCGCCGCCGGCGTTCTGCTCGCTCACCGCGAAGGCGTAGGCGCAGACCATGCGGTTTTCCCGGGTCTCCGGCGCTTCGTTGGGATTGTACTGGTTGTAGAGCGAAGGTGCCCTTCTCTGTACGTCCAGGCCGCCGGGAAGCGAGCCTTCCCGCTTAAGACCCTTCTCTACAGCATTCTTCATGGTCTTCCAGACCTCGCCGAGGAACTTCCAGATCTCCGAACCTTCGTTCTGCTCCACGTACTGCCACAGCCGCAGGCCGTTTGCTTTGCAGTGCTGGTAGATCTCCTCGAAATTCTTTTCCGGATAGACCTCCGGCGCTTCGGCTTCTTTAAATCCGTCCATCTGGATCGCGCCGCCTCCCACGCTGCGGACGCGGAACCGCTCCAGTTCCTGGCCCGCTTTGTAGGCGATGATCTCCATGGTATTGGGATGCTCCGGGGTGGGCGTATCCATGTCGAAGATGATCTCGGACGGAACGGGAGAAAGGACTTTGCGCACGACGGCATCCGTCATATGTCCCTTCCCCGTCTTCGCCAGAGAGGAATACAGGATGACACGGAAGCCATCCGCCTCCGGACATTTTTCCTTCGCGATGGCAGCAGCCTTGGCCGGCCCCATGGTGTGGGAACTGGAAGGACCGTAGCCGATGCGGTACAGGTCGGTCAAACTTTTCATAGTGCCTCCGAATCGAGAACTTTTTGCACAAACTTACCGCTTTATTGTATCATAAAAAGAGCATAATGAGCCGGCACAAGGAGGTATCCCATGAAGATCACGAAGATCGACCTGCTCACCGTAGGAGGTCTGGACATCATCAGCTTTACATTCTGCCGCGTCTACACGGACGCAGGCATTTACGGCGACGGAGAAGTCGCAGGCATCCACGGAAGCGGACACGCCGCCTTCGCGATGCTGCAGGATTTCGCAAAGTACCTGATCGGAAAAGACCCCATGAAAACAGAGCTGATCTGGGAAGACATGTTCAAGACCAGCTTCTGGGGGCAGAACGGCGGCCCTGCCGTGTTCAACGCCATGAGCGCTTACGACATCGCGCTCTGGGACATCAAGGGCAAATTCTTCAACGTTCCGGCATCCACGCTGCTGGGCGGCGCCAGCCGGGATTCCATCCGCTGCTATGCGAGCCAGTTGCAGGACGGCTGGTGGCCGCTGGACGAAAGCGGCTACAGTGAACCCCACACCGCCATAACCCTGGCGGAGATCGAAGCGAGCTGCAAACAGGCAGTCAAGGAAGGTTTCAACTGCGTTAAGATCGACTGCCTGAACTACGATGCGAACGGCGTGCGTCCCACCCGCGGCATGCGCGAGCAGATGCTGGAGCCGGATTACCTGAACCTGTTCCAAAAGCGGATCGAATGCGTGCGCAAGGCCATCGGTCCGGACGTGCAGCTGATCGTGGAAAACCACTCCCGTCTCGACAGCTTCGGCGCCTGCCAGATCGCAGAGATCGCAAAGCATTACAACATCCTGTATTTTGAAGAGCCCAATACGCCGTCTGCCTATACGGCGGAATATCTGAAAGAAAAGATCGATATCCCCCTCGCCATGGGTGAGCGCATCTATACCCGCTGGCAGTATATCCCCTACCTGGAGAACCGCACGCTGCGCATTATCCAGCCGGACATCTCCAACTGCGGCGGTTATACGGAAACGAAAAAAGTGTGCGACATGGCGCATGCCTACGATGTGGGCGTTCAGATCCACACCTGCGGCAGTCCCCTGTCCACCCATATCGCGCTGCAGCTGGAGGCGGTCATCCCCAATTTCGCCATCCACGAACATCATTCGCTGCTGCGCAACATCAAATACCCCATTACGAAGTACAACTGGCAGCCTCAGAACGGATGCCTGCCCGTGCCCACGGAACCCGGCATCGGCAACGAGCTGACCGCCAAAGCCTGGGAGCTGGCGGAAGCAAAGATGACGATCGAATAGCGCTACCTTTTTGCAGTGATCTCGTTAAAATCGATCTCCAGGTCCCCGTCATAGATCCAGACGGGGACTTTGTTTTCAAATCCGTAGATGCCGAAAGTATTCTCTTCCCCGAACCGATACGCGATAACGAGTTTCTCTTCCAGATCTACGATCCAATATTCCCGCACGCCGGCATTCCGATATTTTTTCAACTTTAAAAGCTTGTCGTTGTTTCTCGAGGAAGGCGATACGACCTCCAGCACAAAATCCGGCGCGCCCCAGATGCCCCAATCCTTTACTTGATCGGGATCGCAGACGACAAGAAGATCCGGCTGCACCATCGTCCACTCGTCGCAGTCCAGCTGCACGTCGAGAGGTGCAAAGAACGCTTCGCAGGAGCCACCCTTTGATTGAATATAGTCGGAGAAGGCGACCGCAAGTTTGCGAAGCATCCTCTGATGACCCGTACTCGGCGCGCTCAGTTTGTACAGCACCCCGTCGATGAGTTCGTAGCGGGGCCAATCCGGAAGAGCCCGGTAATCGTCCACCGTAAACTCTCCCTGCTTTTTTCCGTTTATCTGCGCTGAAGAATCGCGGCTGTATCCGTAATGGATCGCCGGTTCTTCCCGCACAAAGACCGATGGATCGGTCTCTTGGAAAGCATACTCCGGATCTTCTTTCAGCACCTTGCCCAGGGCAACCATCGTACCCAGTCTGGGATACTTCGTCGCTCCGCTGAAGATCTTCTGCACGGTGCTGAGGGGGACGCCGGACAGCTCTGCGATCTTCTCGTTGGTATAGTGAAGCTCCTTTTTTCTTTTTTTCATCTCTTCGAAAGTCATGGATGATACCGCCTTTCCATTTCCATTATTGCAATTATATTGCCATTTGTCAACCATATGTTTTCCGTTTTATTGCAGAAGAAGACCGCCCGCAGGCGGTCATCTTCTGTCCCCGGATTTTTTATCCGTTATATTTCCTTACATCCGCAAGATTTGTGTGCTGGGGATTGGCCCGGGAATAGGGGGTGGGCACGGTATGGGTGAGCACGTTGATGCTTCCCCGTTCGTCGACGCCGTCCTCGCCCGGTTTATACCAGACGCCTTCGCTCATGGCGACGACCCCGGGGATGATGCGGTCGGTCACGAACGCCGTCGTGCGGCACACGCCGCGGTCGTTGAAGACTTCCACCCGGTCTCCATCCCCAATGCCGCGTGCAGCTGCGTCTTTCTGTGAGATCCAGATCCGGGGCGGATCCAGCTCCTCCATCAGCACGTTGTTGTCGTGGATGGAATGGGCCCGGCGTTTCGTGTGGTACGCGATGAGCTGCAGGGGGTAGTCCGCCTGTTTCGGGTCGCGCGGCCCTTCGTAGCAGTCCAGGAAGCCAGGGATCGCCGGCACGTCCTTCCAGTTCATGTCCCACAGCTTCTTGCTGAAGATCTCGATCTTGCCGCTGGGGGTTTTAAAGGGTACGCCGTCTTTGATGTTCTCCTCGAAGCTGATGTTGCGCTCCGGCAGCTTCCACACGTGGATGCCGTTCTTCTGGAATTCCTCAAAAGGCACCATTTCCGGGCGGTCCGGGAAATCCGCCGCCATCTTTTCGTATACGTGTCTCAGCCAGTCCTCCGTCGTCTCTTTGCCGTCCCGGAAGGCTTCGCCGTATCCCAGCAGATCCGCGCAGTCCCGGATCCAGTCGTGTTCGAAGCGGCACCCGAACAGGGGCTGCATGCAGTGGTTGTTGTACAGGAAATAGTAGTTGTTGTCCCAGGAGGGCACGATGTTGTCCTGTTCGAAGAACGAGGGCGCCGGCAGCACCACGTCGGCGTAGAGGGCTGCGGGGGTCATGAACAGGTTGGAGAACACCAGCATCTCCAGTTTGCCCGGCGTCTTGTACATCTCGATGGTCTCGTTGATGTTGGAATGCTGGGAGAGCGTCTGACCGTTGGCCAGAGAGAACACCAGTTTGACCCCGGTATCCAGGCGGTCACCGCCCCAGAGCTGCATCTCGGGCGAGAAGATCTCCGGCTCCATGACAGCTCTCGTCCACAGGAAGGACGGGATGCTTTTCCCGTAGGGGTTCTCGTATTCGCACACGTCCGGCGACGCGGTGCGGTTCGCCTGCCAGCCCGTGCCACCGCTGTTGCCGCCGGGAACGCCCACGTAGCCGCACAGGCAGGCCAGCGCCATGAAGCAGCGGGCCGTCTGTTCGCCGTTGCCGGTGCGCTGGGGCGCAAGGCCGGAAAGCAGACAGGCGGGCTTTGCCTTCGCAAAGCGGATCGCCAGATCTTCGATCGTCTTCGCCGGCACGCCGCAGATCGCCTCCGCCCATTCCGGCGTCTTTTCCACGCCGTCTTTCACACCGAACAGATAGGAATGATACGACTCGCCCGCGGGTACGCCTTCGGGCATGTGCGCTTCGTCGAATCCGATGCAGAACTTGTCCATGAATGCCTGGTCCTGCAGGCCGTTTTTCCAGATGACATAGCACATGGCATCCGCCATGGCGCCGTCGGAGGAGGGCCGGATGGGGATCCACTCGTCCGCCAGGGTAAGCACGGTCTCGGAGACTCTTGGGTCGATCACGACGATGGGAATGCCCTTTTCCTTGCACTGGGCCAGGGCGTTGTTCACGAAGGGACCGAAGTGGTTTTCCGCCGGATTGTGACCCCACAGAACGATGAGATTCGAATTCAATACGTCGTACACGTCGTTGGAACCGCCGCCCATCCTGCCGTAGGTGATCTCCATCATGTCCATGACGCAGGTGCAGCTGTAGCCGTTGCGGGTCTCGAGCCAGCCGCCGTCGAGCCCTAAAAGCCGTCGCACAAAGCGGTCGCCTCTTGCGCTGGCGGATACGCCGGATGCGTTGGTCACATAGCGGGCTCCGGGACCGAAGCGCTCCTTCGTGCTGCGGATCTCCTCCGCCACGGTCTTCTCCGCCTCTTCCCAGGAGACTCTGCGGAACAGGCCATCGCCGCGTTCGCCTCTGCGCACCATGGGATAGCGCAGGCGGTCGGCGGTCAGGAAGGTGTAGCGGTAGGAACGGCCGCGCTGGCAGCCGGTAAAGGGCAGGAACGTCTTTTCGGGCTCCGTGGACAGCACGCAGCCTTCCTGCACGACCGCGAGCATCTGGCATTTGCAGCCGCAGTCGTTTACGTTGGCGATCCGGACTTTATGGACCGGTTCCACGGGGATGGCGGGAAGGCGGGTGAAAGAAACTGCAGGTCCTTCGACAGACGAAGGGAAAGAACCCTTTACCGCGCAGGTCAGCAGACCGGAAAGGCGGGATAATTCCTCAAGTCCATCTGCGGAGATCCACTTCCGGACCTCCTCCGTTTCCAGCGCGGCGCAAAAGGCCTTTACGGTGTCGTTGAGGTAGAAGTCGATGAACTGCTGCGGCTCATCGCCGAAGCTGGAGGGGTCACCGTCCAGGCAGCCGTAAACGTAGGCCAGAAACGCCAGTTCCTCGCCGAGGTAGTCGGGGGGATTGCCGTCCATGTGCCGGGGCTGCCAGCCGCAGGCTTTATAGAATTTGATGACGTCCAGGGTGACCTCGCTCATCAGAAGCTTTGTGCCGCTCTTGGCGCAGGAAGTCCAAAGAGGCACGTACATGTGGGCGTTTGTACCCTTCAGAAGATCGTCGTATTCGATCTGCGTCAGCTTGCTTTCGATGCCGAAGGTCGGCGCCGCTTTGCGCCAGGCGTCTAAACTGTCGAAAAAAGAAGAAAGATGGGAGAAGATCTGGGATCGTCCGGTGTTCATAGGGTTCTCCTTATCGTATCGTTACCACTGTTTTCTCCATTATAAGCGAAAACCGGCACCTGAAAAAGCAGATGCCGGAAAATGTGCGAAATGAATCGTTTCGTTCAGTTTTCAGATCCGGTAGAACGTCTGCACGGAATCCGCGATAAGCGTGCCGGTCTCGTCCGTCACCTCGCAGAAGATGGTGCAGATGGTCTTTCCCAGCTTGCGGGGCGTCACCCGGGCCGTCAGGACGGACCCTTCCTTCCCCGGACGGTAGAACTGCATGGAGCTGTTCAGGGTCACCTCGTCGCCCACCAGGATGCGCATGTAGGCCGCCCCTGCGATGTCGCACAGAGAAGCGACCGCCCCGCCCTGCACCGTGCCGTGGCCGTTCAGCAGCGCGTGGGTGACGGGCATGGAAGCCTGCACGCTGCCGTCATCCATCTCCTCATAATGGGGGATGCCCAGATGCCCGTAATAGCGCAGGTCGCCGTCCGGCAGATGAAAGACCTCTTCCGTTTTCCAGATTCGCTTGATACCCATAGGTTACCTCAGAAACAGCTTTACGAGCCGCTGCATGCTCTTTTTGTAGGGTTGATACCGCATATTCAGATCGATCCACGTCTTTTTGTCCACGATACTCTTCTGGTGTGTAAAGCAGTCGAAGCCCGCCTTGCCGTGGTACGAACCCATGCCGGATTCGCCCACGCCGCCGAAGCCCATCGAGCTGTTCGCCAGATGGATGATGACGTCGTTGATGCAGCCGCCGCCATAGCGCACGTGATCCACGATATACTTCGCCAGGCCCTGGTTCTCCGTAAAGACGTAAAGCGCCAGCGGCTTTTCGTTCGCGTCGATGTATTCGATCACGTCCTGGGTGTATTCGTATTCCAGGATGGGCAGGATGGGTCCGAAGATCTCCTGCTGCATCACGGCGTCTTCCGGGGTGACTCCCACCATCACCGTAGGTTCGATCTTGAGCGATTCCCGGTTGAGCCGGCAGCCGTAAGCGGTCTTTTCCGGGTCGATCAGGGATGCGATGCGGTCGAAATGCTTTTCGTTGATGATCTTCCCGTAATCCTTGTTCTCCAGATAATCCCCGAACTGGCCCTTTACCTGGTGCAGCACGGCGTCCACGAACTCGTTTGCGACGCTTTTGTGCACGAACACATAATCCGGCGCCACGCAGGTCTGGCCGCAGTTGAGGAACTTGCCGAACACGATGCGCCGCGCCGCCAGTTCGATCTTCGCGTCCTGATCCACGATGCAGGGGCTCTTGCCGCCCAGTTCCAGGGTGCAGGGCGTTAAATGCTTCGCCGCCTTCTCCAGCACGGTACGGCCCACGGCCTTGCTGCCGGTAAAGAAGATCTTATCCCACTTTTCCTCCAGCAGCGCCGCATTCTCTTCCCGGCCGCCGGTGACGACCGCCGCATAGTCTTCGGGCAGCGCCGTCTCCACGATCTCCGCGACCACGCGGCTCGTTGCCGGCGAGTATGCGGAAGGTTTGATGACCACCGTGTTGCCTGCCGCGATGGCATCCACTGCGGGTTCCAAAGACAGCAGCAGCGGATAGTTCCAGGGGCTCATGACGAGCACGTTGCCCAGCGGCTCCGGATGCACGTAGCTTTTGGCGGCGAACTGCGCCAGCGGCGTGTGTTTTCTCGCGTTTTTGGACAGCCGGTCCACGTGCCGGATCTGCCAGTCGATCTCCGACAACAGCATGCCGGTCTCGCACATGTAGCTCTCCATCTCAGATTTGCCCAGATCCTCACGCAGCGCCGCGGCGATCTCCCCCTGGCAGTCGAGGACAGTCTTTCTCAGGTTATACAGCGCTTCCGTCCGGTAGTCCGGATCCAGCGTGACGCCCGTCGCGAAGAACGCGCGCTGCTTTTCCAGGATGCGTTTCAGTTCATCTCTTTCCATGCTGTGCCTCCCATTCTTCCTTCAAAAGGCCGAAGTATTTGCGGCTCTTGACGCTGTCCACGTGCCATTCGAACCCGCGTCGTTCCCCTTCAAAGATCAGACCGCTCTTTTCCATAGCCCGGGCGGAACGCAGGTTGTCGGACAGACAGCAGGAATCCACCCGGCGCACGCCGTCCTCCTCAAAGGCGAAGCGCAGCAGCTCTTCCAGGGCTTCCGTAACATATCCTTTTCCCCAGTACTCCCTCTTCAGGAACGCACCGGGTTCCACCCGCTTGCCGGCGGGGCTCCGCTCCAGCACGCTGTAGCCGATGCCGCCCATATAGGCTTCGGTCTGTGGGTCCGCGATCACGAGGAATACGAATTCCCTCTCCGCGGGATCTTCGTATTTCGATGCGGCTGCCACCGCCAGATTGTCCAGGCTCTCCGCAAAGGAACGGGAAAAGACGTCCTGGATGTAATACATCACATCCGGATCGGTGATCAGCTTATTATGTTCCGCCAGGTCCTCCCAGCGGTATTCCCGCAGCAGAAGGCGGGGCGTATGCAAACGGATCTCTTTCATATCACTTTCGGATGACCATGCCTGCTCTGGCACCGGTGTGCACGCCGTTCTCCGCCGTCAGCACGCCGTTTACGTACACGCGGGAGATGCCGCTGCAGGGCTTGCAAGGGTCAAGATAGGTGGGATCGTCCGCGATCTTTTCCGGGTCAAAAATACACAGATCCGCCCAGCAGCCTTCCTTCAGAACGCCCCGGTCCGTCAGGCCCAGCCGTTTGGCCGGAAGTCCCGTCATCTTGTAGACGGCGGTCTCGAGGGGGAACAGACCCCTTTCTCTGCTGTAATGGGCGATGACCCTTGGGAAGGCGCCAAAACTTCTGGGATGAGGCTTTCCGGGGTAGTTGAGGTCGTACGCCCAGCCGTCGGAGCCTATCATCACGAAGGGTGCCTGCATGATGCGCTCCACATCCTCTTCGCACATGCCGAAGTTGACTTCGCTGGCGTCGTTGCCGTTGCGCGCAATGATGGAAAGCGCCGCTTCCGCTGCGGATACGCCCATCATGGCCGCGATCTCCTCGGTGCTCTTGCCGATGTACTGCTTATCCTCCGGATGCGCTGCATAGCCCAGGAAGATGTCGCCCCAGCGTCCGCCGCACATGGCCTCCATCTCGTCCAGGATCTTCTTGCGGGTATCTGCGTCCGCCAGCCGCTCCATCAGGGCGGGGATGCCGCCCTCGAAGGCCCAGTTGGGCAGGTTGCTGGCGTAGTACGTGGAGCTGGCGATATACGGATACTGATCCGCCCAGGCGTCCACGCCCCGTTCTCTGGCTTCCTCGATCAGCCGCAGCGTTTCTTTGGATCTACCCCACATCTCCCGGCGGATGAGCTTGTGATGCGAGATCTGCAGCGATGCGCCGCTGTTTTCCGCGATGCGGATGGCTTCGGGCAGCGCGTCGAAGATGCGCAGGTTCTCGTTGCGCATATGGGTGGCGTAATATCTGCCGTATTTTGCCGCCACTTTGGCCAGTTCCGTCAGTTCCTCTTCGTCCGAGAAAGAACCCGGCGCGTAGATGAGGCCGGAAGACAGGAACGCTGCGCCCTCTTCGAACGCTTCGGCCAGCATGGCTTTCATGTCTTCCAGCTCTGCCGCCGTCGCTTTCCGCGGTTCAAACCCCATGGCAGCGATGCGGAGGGCACCGTGGCCTACGCCGCACAGGAAATTCGCGGAGGGCCGCACTTCCTTCTCCACGTAGTCCAGGAATTCTCCGAAGGATTCCCAGGCATAGGGCGCCTCGCCCACATAGGAGCGGAGCAGTTCCTTCGTCTTCTGACGCACCGGCGCCAGGGAGATGCCGCAGTTGCCGCCCACGTCCGTGGTGACCCCCTGCAGGATCTTGCCTTCCTCCTTCGGATACTTATAGAATGTCTCGTCGCTGTGGCAGTGGATGTCGATAAAGCCCGGGCTTACCACCAGCCCCTTGGCATCGTAGATCTCTTTTGCCTCGACACCTGCCGGAAATCCGCCGTGCCAGATCGCCCGGATCTTGCCATCCCGGATGGGAATAGACCCCTCGAAAGGCTCTGCGCCGGTTCCATCTACGATCGTTGCGTTTTTAATGATCAGATCCAACATAATATCCCGATCCTCATTCTTCTATTCTGCATGCGCTACAAAATCCGCCACGTCCGGCCAAAAATCGCCGTCCGTCAGATAGTCCAGGAATTCGATCTCCATATCGTTGCCCTGGAATCCGTTGGCGAAGATGCAGGCGCCATCTTTCGTCTTTAAGTCCATCACGGTAAAGCTGCGGTATCCTCCGTTGTCGCCCCAGTGCCAGATGACATTCGGGTCCTTGGCCGGAATGCCCCAGCCCAGGCCCCAGAATACGCCGTCCGTCGCCTTGTTCTGCGGCGTCGTCATCTCCCGGAACATAGCATCGCTCAGATGCCCGTGGGCGTTCAGGATCTCCAGCATATATTTTGTGTAATCCTCCGCCCCGCTGTACAGCGACCAGGCCGCGTTGGGCTCCGGCGCGTCCCCTTCCAGATCCAGGTGTCTGCGGTCCGGCAGCAGAGCGCCCTTTGCGTCGTGCTTGCGGCTCTCGATCTCCGAGACCGCCGGCTCCCACACCGGGAAGGAATGGGTCATGCCCAGGGGTTTGAGGAATTCGTCCCAATAGTGGTCCGTAAAATCCTTTCCCGTGATCTCGTTAACGATCTTCTGCAGATAGTAATAGCCCTCTCCCGAGTAGGAATAGGAGGTGCCGGGATCGAACAGGAACTTCAGATACGGTTTCTTATCCCAGTCGGGGAGTCCCGTGCCGTGGGACAGCACCTGCCGGGCGGTGATGGTTTGGATGCGCTCATCCTGGGAGACCTGCACGTTCGGCGCCAGCTTTGCGATCGGCTCGTCCAGCGTAAGCACGCCGCGGTCGACGAGCCGCAGCACCAGGCAGGCGAACAGCGTCTTCGTCAGAGACGCGGCTTCGAAGATCGTAGAGGGAAGCATGGGCTCGCCCGTCTCCGCATTCTGCACGCCGTAGGCGTGGACCGGCTGGGCTACGCCTTCCTTGATGAGGCAATAGTTGAATCCCGGGATCTGGTACCGTTTGGACAGATCCCGCAGCGTCGCTTTGTCCGCAAAATCCGTATAAAGCAGTTTCATAAACTACCTCCTTCGTTCAGTTTTACGATCGTATCCGCGTATTCTTTCGCTTCGGCGCTGTCGTGGGTCACGAAAAGGACGGTCTTCTTCTCCGCCCGCCACTGCGCCGCCAATTTGCCCGCGATGCGCTCCTTCAGCGCTTCGTCCAGGCCGGTGAACGGTTCGTCCAGCACCAGGATGTCGCCTCCATACGCGATGGCTCGCGCCAGCGCTGCTCTTCGCTGCATGCCGCCGGACAGCTCCGACGGCTTTTTGTCCGCCGCATCCGTCAGTTCCATCAGGGCCAGAGCCTCTGTGATCTCCCGGTCTTTCCCGGGGCCGCAGACCAGCTCCAGGTTCTGTTTTAGCGAAAGCCAGGGCAGCAGCCTGCTCTCCTGGAACACGACGGCAGGTCTTCGTCCTTCCATGCCGCTCACGATGCCTTCGCAGTCCTCCAGACCCAGCAGGATCTTTAAAAGCGTCGTCTTTCCCTGCCCGGAGGGACCCATGATGGCGGTCACCTTTCCCTCTTCGAAGCGGAGAGAAACGTCCTGCAGCACCGTTTTGCCTTCGTAGGTCTTGCTGACCCCGCTCAATACAATGCCGTCTCTCATGCTACCACCTCCGCAGCGCCAGCCGGACGCACTTTTCGAACAGCATGGACAGCAGCACGATGCCTACGGTCCAGGCAAACAGAGACGGTCCGTCCAGATACATCTTGGCGGACAGCAGGTGATAGCCCATAGACACCCGCGGGCTGCTGAGCACTTCCGCCGCCACGGTGCTCTTCCAGGCCAGCCCGCAGGAAAGCAGCAGGCCCGCCCGGATATATCCCATGCTGGCCGGCACCAGAATGCGGCCGAAATACTTTGCCCCGCGGATCCTGTAGACCTGCGCCAGCTCCCGGTATTCGGCAGGCACGCTGTCGAAGCCCTGCAGGATATTGGTATACATCACCGGAAAGCACATCAGAAAACACACGAACGTGGGCACGATGCTGCTGGCAAGGCAAAGGAGCGCGATGAGGATGACGGACATGACGGGCACCGACTTGATGACCGCCGCCGGCACCGAAAGGATGGCCCTCATCCAGCTGCTCTTCGTTGCCGCCCAGGCGCCGAGGAATCCCAGCAGGGATGCCAGCGCGAGCCCCGCAGCCACCCGCAGCATCGTTACGCCGCAGGAGCGCCAGAACAGGGGCTGGACCAGAAGATCCAGCAGCGCTTTACAGGTAAAGACCGGCGAAGGCAGCACAAAGGATCTGCCGAAGGTCATGGCGCCCAGCTGCCAGAGGGCAAGCCAGAGCAGGACCGCGACGGTCTTCTTTCCTATGCGCTTTTCGCCGGTCTTTGGTTTCATTCGTTAAAATTCCAGTTTAATGCTGAAGTTCGACTCGTGATCCTTGGCGAAATAGAAATCATCCTCGGGGATCTTGCCGCCCACAGCCTGGGGATTGTAGGAGAACAGCGTCTCGTACAGCGGGGTAAGGATGCCCTTCGCTGCGTCAAACCCGGTCTCCAACATGATGTTGCAGCGGGGCATGGCCTGCTTTGCGATGCCTGCAGCGGGCAGGATGCCTGCCGCTGCGATGGTCTCCGCCGCTGCGTCCTTATCTGCGTTGTAGCTTTCCAGGACCTTGTTGTATTCGTTCAGGAAATAGAGCAGGTCTCCCGGCCGGGTCTCCGCCACTTCCTTGCGGCAGGCGACGACGCCCATGGGCAGATCGTAGCCGAAGGCCTCTTTCCACATCGCGTTGATGTCCAGATCCACGGAGACGGTGTCCGCTTTGGAGCCCGCCACCGTCACCTGGGGTTCGGGCACCAGCGCGTAGCCGCCCTGGGAGAGCAGCGTGGAAACTACGTCCGCGTGGGAGTTCATCCACACCAGTTCGATGTCGTCTTCCGCGAGGCCCGCGTTCTGCATCAGAGCCTTGAAGGCGTATTCGGGCACGCCGCCCATGCCGGACGCGTACACCGTCTTGCCCTTCAGATCCGCCAGGCTGCTTACGCTCTCTGCGTTGTTGGAGAGCAGATACAGCACGCCGCCGGTGTTGACCCCCAGCAGCTGCACGCCGCCTTCGGTCTTGTTATACAGCACCGCCGCTACGTTGGACGGGATGGCTGCCACGTCCAGATCGCCGTTCAGCAGGCCTGCCATGGCCTGGTCCGGCGCGTCATAGACGGTCACGTTCATCATAGGTGCGTTTTCTTCAGAGATGAGCCCGGCCATGCCCATGCCGGTGGGACCCATCAGGGTGCCGATGTTTAAAGGCGCCGTCATGGATTCGGGCACTTCGGCTTTGCCGCTGCCGGAACCGCCGGAGGTGCAGCCTGCCAGAACAGACAGCACCATCGCGATGCTCAAGAGGAGCACCATCCATTTTTTCGCGTTAACGTTCTTCATATTCGATCTCTTCCTCCTCGGATTCCTTGTAGGAGATGCCTATGTCATTTCCCAGGGCGCCTCCGTGCATTATAGAATATTTGCCGAATTTATCCCGTATGGAATCCATCGCGGCATCGATGGCTTCGTTCTGTTTGCGTTTTTCCTCGAGCACCGGCTCGAACAGGCTGATCTGTTCCTCCGGCATGCCTTCGGAAATGTTGATCCCGGTAACGGTGATGAGCCGGATCGGATCCGTATAGCGCCAATTGCGGTCGATCAGATCCATGGCGGCCTTCGCGATCTCTGCGGAGCTGTTCGTGGAGCTCTCCAGCTGCATCTGCCGGGAGATGGTGCGCAGGTTCGGATCCTTGATGTCCACCTTTACGCCGCTGGCCCGCAGCCCGTGTTTGCGCAGCCGCACAGACACCCGGTCCGACAGGGATACGACCGCCGTGCGCACATCTTCCCTGCCCTGCAGATTTCTGCGGAACGTGATGCCGTTGCCTACGGATTTGTATTCCCGGGCGGCATCGTAGCGCGCCACCGGCGAATCCTCCAGCCCGTTGGCATAGCGGTACATCTCGTCGCCGTGCTTGCCGAACACCCGGTGCAGCATCGAAGGATCCGCCTGCGCAATGGCACCGATCGTACGGATGTTGAGGCTCTCCAGCTTTGCCGCCGTGGATTTGCCCACGAAGATGAGGTCGCGCGCCGGCAGCGGCCACAGGATGTCCTTATAGTTCTCCCGGGTGATGACCGTCGTGGCATCCGGCTTCTTATAATCGCTTCCCATCTTGGCGAAGATCTTGTTGAAGGAGACGCCCACGGATTGCCGCAGTCCCGTCTCCGCCTTGACGGTCTCCCGGATCTCGTCCGCGATCTCTTTGCCCGTCATGCCGAACTTCGAAAGGCTACCCGTAACGTCCAGCCAGGATTCGTCGATGGAGAACGGCTCCACCAGATCCGTATAGCGCAGGTAGATGGCGTTGATGACCTTGCTGAACCGCTCATATTTATAGCGGTGGGCAGCCAGCAGAATAAGGTCCGGGCACTTGCGCCGCGCCTGCCAGATGGTCTCCGCCGTCTGCACCTTGTATTTCTTGGCTTCCTCGTTTTTCGCCAGGATGATGCCGTGGCGGCTGTGGGGGTCACCGCAGACTGCGACGGGCTTGCCGTCCAGCTCCGGATGTTCCAGCAGCTCCACGCTGGCGTAGAAACTGTTCATGTCGCAGTGAAGGATGGTCCTGTCCATGCAGTCTCCTCCCTTCTGCAGCCTACGGGCGGATGCAGTCCGCGCCGAACAGCTGCTTTACCTCGCCCAGAAAGCTCTCGTCCGGGTTGACCCAAAGATCGTAGCCGAGCTTGTATTTGTGACCCGTCGCCATTACCAGCACCGCCACCGGCATGTCTCCGAGGTGGGCTTTTGCCAGGTTGCGGAAGGTGTTCAGACCTTCTTCCTCTGTGTAGCTCGCGGGGATGACGACCTTCAGGATCTTGGCTTTGGGGATGCCCTCCGCCTTCGCCGTTCCTTCCGGAATGTCGGCGAGCAGCTGGATCTCGTCCGCCAGCAGCTTCGGAGCGCCCTCTTCCTTCATGTCCAGTTTGCCTTTCAGCAGGACAATGTTGTCCACTTCCAGGCAGTCCCGGCACTTTTCGTAGGACTTGGGAAACACCACGACTTCCAGGGCATCGTACAGGTCTTCCACCGTCAGGAACGCCATGTTGGCGCCCTTTTTCGTCACCAGGTTCTTCTTGGCGGAGATGATGCCGGCGATGGTCACCGTCATGCCGTCCCGGATGGAGTCGTCCTCCTCGTCGTACAGCCGTCGGGTATCCATGTCCGTCAGCTCCATGATGCGGGCCTTTACGTCGTTTAAGGGGTGACCCGTCAGATAGATGCCGAGCATCTCCTTTTCCATCTGCAGCAGGTCCTGGCGGTTAAAGTCCGCTGCCGGAGGCAGATGCCGCTCGATGCGGATGCCGGCCATGCCGCCGTCGTCGCCGGGCAGCGCAAACAGGGACATCTGGCCTTCCAGGTTGTTCTTGGCGTTCGCCTGCGCGGAATCGATGAGCTCGCCGATGACCGCCAGTTTCTGGGCCCGGTTGCCGGGGAAGCAGTCCATGGCGCCGGCCTTGATAAGGCTCTCGAGCGCGGTCCGGTTGATGGTGTGCACGTCCAGTCCATCCACGAACTCAAAGATGTCGCGAGGCATGTGGCGCTTGCGCGCAGCGAGGATCTCCTCTACCACCGCTTCGCCCACGTGCTTTACGCCCAGCAGACCGTAGCGGATCTTGCCGTCCTCCGTGGAGAAGTGCTTGGCGCTCTTGTTGACGTCGGGCTGCAGGGTCTCGATGCCCATGTCCTTGGCGTTGCCGATGAGGATCGCTACGGCCTTGTTGTCCGCGGGATAGGTCATCAGGGAGGCCAGGAACTGGGCCGGATAGTGGTATTTCAGCCAGGCCGTCTGGTACGCTACGACAGCGTAGGCAGCTGCGTGGGATTTATTGAACGCGTAGGCCGCGAAACTGGTCATCTCGTCGAAGATGGTGTTGGCCACTTTCTCGTTTACGCCGTTGCGGATGCAGCCGGGCACGTCGATGGAACCGTCCTCGTTCAGTTTGCCGTGGACGAAGTACTCTCTTTCCTTCGCCATGACGTCCGCCTTTTTCTTGGACATGGCGCGGCGCACCAGGTCGGCGCGGCCGTAGGAGTAGCCGCCCAGTTTACGGACGATGTCCATGACCTGCTCCTGATACACGATGCAGCCGTACGTCGGAGCCAGGATGGGTTCCAGTTCCGGGCACAGATAGGAGATCTGCTCCGGATGCTTCTTGCACTTTACGTAGGTCGGGATAGAGTCCATCGGACCGGGCCGGTACAGCGAAATACCTGCGATGAGATCTTCCAGACAGGTGGGGCCCAGGTCCTTCATGAACCGGGTCATGCCGCCGGATTCCAGCTGGAAGATGCCGATCGTGTTGCCGCTGGCGATCAGATCGTAGACGCCCTGTTCTCCGTAGTCGATGCCGTGAAGGTCGATGTCTTCTCCCGTATCTTTTTTGATGAGTTCCAGGCATTCCCGGATGGCTGTTAAGTTGCGCAGCCCCAGGAAGTCCATCTTCAACAGGCCCAGGTGCTCGATCTCCGTCATGGTGAACTGGGTAGCCAGGCCATTATCCGTCATGATGAGAGGCACGTAGGTGTCCACCGGATCCTTGGAGATCACGACACCGGCGGCGTGGGTGGAACTGTGGCGTGCGAGGCCCTCCAGGACCTTGGCCGTGTCGACCACGTTGCGGATCTGGGGGTCACTTTCGTAGACGCCGCGGAAGTCCGGGCTCTGCTCCAGCGCTTTGTCCAGGGTGATCTTCAGGTCTTCGGGGATCATCTTGGAGATCTCCAGAGACCGGGAGAACGGCACTTCCATTACCTTGGCGACGTCCTTGAAAACCGCGCGGGCCTTCAGCGTTCCGAACGTGGAGATCTGCGACACGTTGTCCACGCCGTAGCGTTCCTTTACGTAGTCGATGACCTCGCCTCTTCTCTCGATGCAGAAGTCCATGTCGATATCCGGCATGGAGACGCGCTCGATGTTGAGGAAACGCTCGAAGATGAGGCTGAATTTGATCGGGTCAATATCTGTTATTTCCATGGTATAGGCCACGATGGAGCCTGCGGCGGAGCCGCGCCCCGGGCCTACCATGATGCCGTGGCCCTTCGCCCAGTTGACGAAGTCCCATACGATGAGGAAGTAACCCACGTAGCCCATGGTCTCGATGGTCTGCACCTCGTAGCGCATGCGGTCGCGAAGCTCCGGATCCACGTTGGGAGCCAAGGCTTCCATGTCTTCGGGCGGCACCGGCGGATAGGGCCGGCTGCTGGAAGGATGGGGCTCTGCCTTGCCATAGCGGTGCTCCAGACCCGACCAGCACAGATATTCGAAGTAGCTCTGCTGGGTGTAGCCGTCGGGCACGGTGCAGACAGGGATGTGGTAGTTTCCGAATTCGAAGTCGAAGTTGCACTTATCCACGATCTCCTGGGTCACATCGCAGGCCTCGGGGATATCGGCGAAGATCTGCCGCATCTCCTCCTCGGACTTCAGGTAGAACTGATCGTTGGCGAAGCGCATGCGGTCGGGATCGGTGTAGTTGGATTTCGTACCGATGCACAGTAGCACATCGTGAGCCGCCGCATCCTCCTGATAGATATAGTGGGCGTCGTTCGTGGCGACGAGGGGGATGTCCAGTTCCTTGGACAGCTTCTTGAGCATGGGGTTGATCTTCTTTTCTTCGTCCAGCCCCTGATCCTGGATCTCCAGATAGAAGTTGCCCTTGCCGAAGCAGTTTTCCAGCCAGAGCGCCTCTTCCTTTGCTCCTTCGTAGTCGTCCTTCACCAGGCAGTGCTGAACCTTGCCCGCAAGGCATGCGGACAGGGAGATGAGTCCCTCGCTGTGAGCCGCCAGCAGCTCGTGGTCCACGCGGGGTTTATAATAGAAGCCTGTTTTATAGGCCTCCGATACGATCTTGATGAGGTTCTCGTAGCCGGTCTTGTCCTTCGCCAGCAGGATGAGGTGCCCCTGGTGCTTGTCCAGCACGGGATCTTTGTCGAAGCGGGTGCGCGATGCCGTGTAGACCTCGCAGCCGATGATGGGTTTAATGCCTGCCTTCTGGCACTGTTCGTAGAACTGCACGCAGCCGAACATCACGCCGTGGTCCGTGATGGCCAGGGCGGTCTGGCCCAGCTCCTTGGCCCGGGCGACTAGCTTATCGATGCGCGAGGCGCCGTCCAGCAGACTGTATTCCGTATGTACGTGTAAATGGGTAAATGCCATGGTTTTCTCTTTCTATTTTTTGAACCGGAACAGTTTATTTCCGGACATCATATTTTATCATAATACGGACTGCGAATGAAGGACTTTCCCTTATGCAGTTCTCGACTTCCGACTGACGGATATGAAAAAGCCGGCCCCGAAGGGTCGGCTGATTAACGGTCGCTGAGCTTCGACAGACGGTTGCTGAGCTTGTCGAAGCACCCTACTGATCGTTTTCATTCATAAAACAGCACTCCGTTATGTTCCGGATCGCGCATCCAGCGGCAATGGATCGTACCGACAGGGCCAAAGGTGTTTTTCACCACATAGATCTCTGCTGAAAAATCCGCCGTATTCCAAAGTTCGCTGTTGTAATATGCGTCCCGGTACAGCAATACGATCTGATCGGCAAGGGAAACGGCTTCCGACCCGTGCGCGGCGAGAAAGTCGTCCATCGTCGGTCTGGCATCTGTTCGGTCTTCGATCTCGCGGCGCAAGCTGCAGGTCATGATCGCAGGTAAGCCAAGCTCTGCTGCAAGCGTTTTTATTTCTGCAGCCGCAGGATAAATGGGCGGATCAAGCACAGACTGGCCTGCCTCGTTTCTGCATGTCTGCGCCAGATCCAGCAGCAATGCTCCATGGTTCGGACTTCGGTAAACGACGCCAATCTGCATTTCCTGCGGCAGGCGTTCTGCCGCCATCAGCTGTTTCGCCAGCGATGTGCAGCCCATGGCAGGCCGCCCTGCGATGACCGTCAGACTTCCGGGCGGTAGCAGCTGATCCAGAAAATCACCAATCGAAATCCACATATTCCACCGCCTTTTCGAAAATATAGGAATTCTCCATCGCTCCGCCGCCGTGCCCTCCGGCGCCGTACCCACAGGGCGTTACGAATTTCAGCCGCCAGCTGGTTTCACCGATATCGCTGAAGCTGGTAAGATAATGGCCATTTTCGCCTTTTTTAAGATTGAAATCCCGGATCAGTTCTTCATCCGCTTCGCCCACAAGCATCAACGATCCGTCTTTTCTTGCAGACAGGCCGGCTTTAGATACGTGATCCACGAACTCCGCATATATATAGCCATATGTACTTATTGCGCTTTTCTTCTCGTCCATTTTTACACCTCCACATATAAACTATAGCCTATAGGTCTATTATAGAGTAACTACGGTAATTACCGTGCTCTCCTTTATTCTGCGGATGTCGGAGAAAAGGAGAGTTTCCTTTTCGACCAATGCCTCTGCACTTTTCTCAAGGAATTCCTTATTTTTGAGCAGAATCTCTTTGGCTTTGATCAGGTACCCCTCGAGTTCCGTATACACGGCGGTGTCAAGGCGGGCTTTGAACGATTCTGATGCATAACCATTGGGGATGTTGCTTAGATCCAATAAGCTGAAACCCTTAACCCCGTTCGACGTGAGCATATCTATGACCATATCAGACGCCATTTCCAGATCCACTTGGCATCCGTTGCCGCTCACATCCGCATAATAGAGTTCTTCAGCAGCCTTTCCTGCAAGGGATACGAGAATCGAGTACTCTATTTTGGAAAGGGCTTTGCACCGGTGGATGAACCCAGCCGTCGAACTCCTTCCCTTCGTCCGCAGCGACGCAAATCCAACACTGCCAGGCTCAAGCACCTCACATACAACAAGATGGCCGGCCTCATGCAGCGCGACCCGTTTCGCATCCTCTTTGGACGTCTTTGAGTAATTGTCCGGGGAATTGTACTGCATCCTGAGCACGGATTTTAACAGGTCTGCCATCTCGATACAGGCCTTTCTCTCATAAGCGGCGTTGATGGCAGCCTCGTTCAGTATGGTCTCCAGTTCAGCGCAACTGCTGTAGCTGATCATTTTGGACAGATCATTCATGTCCACAGAATCGGAAACTTTTTTATCCGACAGGTAATAGCGGATTATATTGTCGGCATCCTGTTCTGTCGGGCACTTTACCTTGATCTTTCGGTCGAATCGTCCGGAGCGAACGAGGGAATCCGGCAATTTTTGTACATCATTCGCTGTGGCGATGACAAACACATCGCAATCCGCTGCGTCATCTATTCCGGCCTGAACAGCCACATATTCTTCCGCATCACAATGGGCCTGATCTTCATTTGCGAACTTATCCATATCATCCAAAAAGACGATCGCCGGCGCATGATCTTTCGCCTTTGTGAATGATTCTGTAATATCATCGACGAACTCACCATTCCCCTTGTTCCGGCGTACAACGTATGTCTTCAAGCCGCATTCTTCAATAAAAGCCTTTGCCATGAGCGTCTTGCCAAGTCCGGGATTCCCATAAAGAAGCAAGCCATGCGGCAGCCTTGCACCGAGGTTCTCATATACCTCGCTGTTATGTATCATATCGCAGATCTGGATCAGTTCTGTCTTGATTGCTTCGTATCCTATGATTCTGTCAAATGCACTCATTTTCTTCCTCCAACGGTGTTTTGAACTATGCTTTTGCATTTATCGATATTATGGTTTAAGTTTACGATCTTACATGCGACAAAAGTGGTGCATTGCTGCACCACTTTTGTAAAAAAGCCATTGTATAATCTTCTGATATCAGCTTTCTTGTGCCAACTGTTTACCGTCTTCATCGAACAAGCGTATGATCCGCCAGCGGCTGAGTGTTTTTGTTATACGGTAATCTACGTATTGTTCTTCTATTACCCTGTTAAACGCTTCCTTTGCCTCCTCGAAAGACCCGTCTATTGTTTTCACGGTTTCTCTCGTACCATCGGGTTTATCTTTTGTAATAACAAACACTGATTACACCTCCTTAACAGAATTTCCGGTATCAATTTGGGATTTCAATAATCAGGTATTTGAAGATGCTATTTGCGGCAGTATACGGATCCCATTTGCAATCGATATCAGTATCAAACTTTAGGGGGACGATATAGCCTTCGTCTCTCCAAGTACCATCAACAGCGCTTTTCACTCTTTTTTTGTTCCATTTCAATTCTGTGTGAGCAGGAATTTTTTCCCCATCCCCAATACAGAAATCTAAATAGAGAGGGTCCTTGTTATTTTGTTTTAGACTGTCTTTTGTAACAGTCCAGTAAAGCTCGTCATTAGTTAATAAAATCGCGAATCCGCGACTATATTGTTTTAGTTCCTCATTAAATACAAAATCAGGGGCATTTTTATGCTTTAAATACTGAACCCTCTTAACATCCCACAGATAATCGAATCGCCCTAAATCGGTCGCGCCATGATGTCCGTAATTTTCAAAGACAGAAATATCACCTTTACGAACTGATGTTGTTTTATACTTAATCTCGATTGGAATGTAGTTGCCTAGTGAATCGATCACCATTATATCCGTAAAGAATTTCTTTACTTTACCCCCCTCAGGTTGTCTATAGGCGCCAAAATATTCCAGCCAAACTTCAGGAGAATTCTCGCACTTCGTTTTATTCAACAGTGTTTTGATAGCCCAGGCTAGCTCAAACTGCAGCTGCGCTTCACTTTTATATTGTCGGTTATCAATGCTGAACTGCTTAAGTAGTTCGCTTATAGCGTCTTTATTTAAGACATCACTAATATTCATTTCTTACGATTATTCCTCTATTCTTTTGCTGATAATTCATTTATATTTATTAGCGCCTTTTACCAACGTCGCTCTTACCCTCTCCCGCAACCCTTTCGGCTCCACTACCTCCACATATTCGAGATACTGCAGCGCCCAGTGCACCATGGCGTTCGGGCTGGCCTTCAGGAAGACCTTCACCTTGGCGGGGTCATCGGTCTTTTGGAATTCGATCGAAGTGCCGAACCAGTCGATGATCTGGTCGATGATGTCCACATCTGCAAGAAGCTCAATGCGTTCGGGTTTATCGGTATACATGTAAGGCATGGTCGATGAGAGATCTTTGTAATTGATTCCATTCTCATACCCCGGCAGACTGCGCAGCGGCACAGCAGACTTGTCGATGACAGTCATGTTCGTCATACGATCCAGCCGGTGGAAGACCATATTGCCCCAGTATTCACTGTAAGCCATCAGATAGTAACGCTGGTTGTGCAGGACCATCAGGTAGGGGCTGACATACTGCTCCGAAGAGCGGTGAAGTTTCCTGTCGATCCCGTATTTGTTGTAATCGTAGTGGATCTGCTTTCCTTCTTCGATAGCGGTATCGATCAGCTCGATGTTGTAGAACAGCGACTGGTTGTCTGTCTTGCTCCAGTCATTGACGGAATGGATGTTCTTTACGCTGGAGCGGAAATACCGGTTCGACAGACTGCAGATGCGTTCGATCAGATCCTTGGAATGCTTGGCTGTAATATACCTGCTGCTAAGGATGCCGTCTATGATCATATGAAGTTCCGAATCCTCGAATTCCCGGGATTCCAGATAACATCCTGCTCTGCGCTGTCCGATTTCGATGCCGGCTTCCTTCAGCAGCGAAAGGTTGCGGCTGATAGCTTTGCGCTCGATGACGATACCGTACTCGCTTTCCAATTTAGCTGCAATATCGGCCTGAGAAACCGGGTGGTCATAATCGCTATAGTCCTTCAGTATCTGCCAAATTCGCAGCAGCGACAGTTTTTTTGATTCCAGACTGTCCATAATTTTGTACCCCTCATTCTAAATTACAATATGCCACACCAAGGCATCCGCTTCTTCACCGGTCATCGCCCTGAATGCTGCGGTGTAGGCGGAAAGCTGAGCCTGATACCGCTCGTTCAGATCCTCCGGATCCGCATTCGTCTTGTAATCGATAATGTGCCACTTTCCATCTTTGCGGTACACCGCATCCATAATGCCATGCCAGATCCGCTCCGGACTCTCCGCCCAGCAGAACGGCAGTTCACAGTGCACTTCCTCTGCGGACAGCAGTTCCGTCAGAATGTCCTGCGGCGCGTTGGTGTTCTGCACAAACCCACCATTCCGCACAGTCTGCACCACTTTGTGCAGCACAGGTCCATACTGCGCGGGGTCAGCTCCGTATTCCTTCAGCGTCTCATTCACGAGAGCCTCTTCTTCCGCCTTATTGTGCGACGATACCAACACCTCCATCAGTCGGTGGATCATCGTTCCGGCGAGTGCAGGATCCTCCACTCTGCTGATGGGTTTGCCTGACGGTTTGGATTCCGCATCTGCAGATCTGTCCTCCGGCTCACCCTCCTCGCTGATGCCCTTCGTTTTGATCGTGCTGGGCCGGACGATCTCGTAACTGCATTCGAAGCTGTCTGTATCGTTCAGCGGCGATTCGGTTTCGGCTGCCGCATAGAGTTCCGCTGCATCTACAACCTCCCGTTCCATCCTGTACGGACCGGCGGCATGGCGGATAGTATCAAAAATATCATCCTGAATGTGCCTATCGAAAGGATTCCATGGGCTGGCAGAAAGATCGCCGTCCTTCTTGCGCGAAAAGCTGACGATCAATGCATTTTCTGCTCTCGTCGCGGCAACGTACAGCAATCTGTCTCTTTCCGCATTGAGGGCATTCGTTTCCTGTTCCATCTCTGCGGCATACTGATTGCTTACGGCACTTGAGACCTTGAAGATCCAGCTTTGCGGCGGGTCAGCCAAATAATCGGCCCTGTTGTCGGGATCCCGGCTGCTCTGCTTCGGATCTGCGAGGATGACGATCGGTGCTTCGAGGCCCTTTACCTTATGCAGGTTGGCAAGATGGACCCGATCGGCATCCCTGAGAAGCTGTATGCAGCGCTCCTGATCCGAACCGCCGTTGATCAATCCTGAAAGGAATTCCGCACCGTCTGCTGCGGTGGAAACCATGCCGTCGATCTCCGCCTGACGCAGCAGCTCCTGCGCAAAATACAGGTATTCCGCATTTTCTACTCCGGCTTTAGCGAAAACTTTTTCGCGGTCCACGAGCAGACTGAAAAACGCTGCAGGGCTCATGGACTTACTGATCTTTTGATAATCCAGAAGAACACCCTCCGCAACGCTGCAGCCGCTGAGGCTGTCCAGCACAAACCGGCGCTTCCTGTCGTAGGGATCCGCAGCGGCAGACATAAGCGAGCAAACCATCTTCAATGCAGGGCAGGAATCGAACAGCAGTTTGCCCTCCACTCGGAAGGGGATGCCCCACGTCGAAAGCGCCTGCATATAGTACGTCATATGCGTCTTTCCCGGCGTGATGATCATAAAGTCCCCGTACGAAGGATGTCTCGGCTGAGCATCCTCGCCGCGGCCCTGGATCGTAACGGAAGGATCATCCACGATTTGTCGGATGATCTCCGCGACCGTCTCGAAATCTTTGCTGTCTTTGATAGATCTCGCGTATGAGGTTTCATAACGGAACGTGCCATTCAGACTGGCCTTGTATTCCGGCTTCCCTCCGAGCGGGATAGGTTCGAACCGCGACTGGTCTGCTGTATCCTCCGGCAGCAACGCATGGAAAGTTTCATTGAACCAGCTGCACAGTTTATCGCTCGAACGGTAGTTGCGGGAAAGCTGCAGCACTTCACCTGCACCGTCCGCAAACATTGCTTTCACCTTTTGGAAGGACGCCACATCCGCGTTGCGAAAACGGTAGATAGACTGCTTCGGATCTCCGACGATGAAAAGGGATCCTGGACGGGGAACACACTTTTTCCAGTCCTCTGCAGGGTTTTCCGCTGTCAGATAGAAGAAGATCTCCGCCTGCACGGGATCTGTGTCCTGGAACTCGTCGATCAGGAAATAGCTGTGGCGCCTGCAAATGTGCCGGATCAGCAAACCACCCGACGCAGCATCCGCACGAAGCATGTCGCGCAGATAGAGCAGGTAGTCGCTGTAACTGAGCCTGCCTTCCGCCTTCAGTTTCTGTGCGACCGGTTCTACGCACGATGCAATGAAATCCATGGCAAAGGCATAGCGGTAGTTCTCCAGCTTGCTGATCAGCAAAGGATCGAATTCTTCCGGCAGCACCTCATACCCGGCAAATTTTCCCCGCGATTCACGAATGACAAATAAGCGGTCCCGGTAAGGACCTAGTTTGTCAACATCGAACTCCGGTATGATCCGCAATCCCTTTAAATCTTTCAGCGTACGGAGCACGTCGTCGAAATTTTCATCCCAATCGGAACGGATGTAGCGGATCCCTTCTGTGAGAGCCTTCGTGGCCTTCGCTGCCGTCTGAGGCTTCTCCGGCATCGCTTCGGGATGATCCGCCAGAATGGACAGAATATCCTTCAATTTTTCGATGTCGTCCGCATATAACTCAGAAAAGCGTTTCGCTGGCACCGCCGGGTGGTTGAACCGGGTATTCCTCGTTGACATGAGCCGCGTGAGACCTTTCATAAAGATCTCTTCGGAATTCCAGTAAAGATCGCTGAAAGCGTTATATTTTGACTGAAGACCTGGATAGTCCTCTTCATACAGTCCCTGTCTGATCCGCGAAAGTTCTCTGCGGTACAGGGTCTTCATCTCGTCTTCTGTCACGACCTCCGCATTGGAAGGGATACCGGCCTTTGCGGGGTGCTCCGACAGCACCATGTTGCAGAAGGAATCGATGGTGCCCATGAAACACAGATCGATGTCTTTCAGGGCATTTTTGGCGTTTTCGCTTTCGGATTCGGACAGCTTTTTCTGAAACCGTGCATAAAACTCCGACGCAGCCGCTTTCGTGAACGTAATGGCGCAGATGCGGCTGATGTCCAGCCCGCCCTCGACCATGGAGACCATGCAATCCACAAGCACGGTCGTCTTGCCCGAACCGGCGCCGGCTTCGACAAAGAAATTGCTGCTTATGTCTTTCCGGATCTTCTCCCTTGCGATTCTATCGAGATCCTGATCACTCATCGCCAGACTCCTCCTTTCTCTCGTCTCCCGGCCAAAGGCAGATATCTCCCAGACGGCAGTATTTACAGTTCTTCTTGCCGCTGCCCGGGTCACGCGGGAAATCGCCGGTCTCCAGCGCTTGTCGAAAAACTCTCAACTTTGAGTCCAGCGCCTGCTGCATGGACTCATCATAAACGCAGTGGATCGTTTTGTCCTTCCGCAGGTATCGGTACTCACAGTCGCTGATCTTTAAGCCTTCCTGTGACCCTAACCATGCATAGACAACAGCCTGCAGACAAGTATCGATGTCGTTTTTCACATGTTCCACTTTGCGTTTCGTCTTGAAATCTACGATGAGCGCTTTCCCGTCCGGCAGCTGCTCGATCCTGTCCGGATACCCGTGAAGCCGAACCCCGCTGGGATGTATATGCCTGTATTCTTTTTCAGCAGATAGGACCGTTCTGTGAGGATCCCCTTCCGCGACATTTTTCATCATCTTCAGAAATTCCGCACGCTTTCTGGCAGCCGCATCCTTGTGGACCGGCGGTCTAGCGAGGAGCATCTGATCAAACGCCTCGCCGCAGCGCGTCAGAAACGTCTCTTTATCCGCAGTTCCTGGCAGTTCTTCCATCAATCCGTGCACAAGCGTGCCTTCGTCCGCCGGGTCGATCACAACAAACGGGTCATCCGGCTCCTCCGGCCAGATCCCCGCTGCATATTGAAGATAGAAACGCCTTGGGCATTGGAAATACATATCCAGCGCTGAAGGCGACCAATATCTGTCCAAAAGAGCACCCGAGACAGGCGTTTCCTGTTTATCCGGGGCCGCGTCGAATGTCTTTCCGGCTGCATAGGCTGCGCCCAGCCTGTCCGAGGCAGAAAGGCCGGCTTCAAAATATCCCCTGTGAACTATCGAAGTCTTAAAATCTTCCATCTTTGTCCCAGGATAAGCCGTCTCATACAGCTCAAACAGGACCGAGGAGGGATTCTGTTCCTTGAGAGCTGCCAGATCGAAATCCGCATACGACAACCGGATGGAAACGCTGAGAGAGGAAGCTTCTGTCAGCAGATCCAACAGTCCCTGTTTTTTCAGTCTGATGCGCAGTTCGGACGTCGGAGCCTGTGCTTCACCGAAGCATTGGAGATCGCTGTCCAGCAGCAGGAAGTTTTCCCGGGGGCTTCCCGGGAACTCGGCAGCAGACAGACCGCACACGAACAGATTCTGGCGGAGCACAGACATGGCCGCCGGAATGGAACAAACGTGCAGGAATCCTTCTCTGCTGATCTCAGAGCCCACCGTTTTGTGTAAAAGATCCGGGATGATCTCTTCGATAGACCCGGTTCCCGAGAAAGCCTCGTAAGCTTTCAACGCACTGCAGATGACGCTGACAGCAGATTCGTCAAGCTTTTCCGCATCGTGACGGATAACGCTGTATGTTTCGACGAGGTAAGCGTATCCAAGTTCCAGCTCCGCAGCCAATCTACACACCTGATCAAATGCGGCAATACCGTTATCTCCCGCAGCCGTTTGCAGCAACGCGTCGATCCGGCGGTCGTTTTCCGCCTTATGAAAACCAATTCGCAGATTTCCAGCCCGTCCGATGATCTCATCCAGCATCTTATGCTTATCTTTCGGTTCACCTTCGATCGCTAGAATTCCCATCAACTTCGAACGGTCAAAAGCTTCGCTGTAGATGAGTCTGTGCAGCGAGTCTACGCCGTTAAAGCCGGACGTGTTCCATTCCAGAAGCCGCGCCAGAACGACCGCAGGATAGGCGTTCCGGATGGGAATGCCGGAGCCGAATGTTATGGGAATGCCGTACCGTTTCGAAAGATCGTAGAAGATCTGCCCATACCGGTCGGGTGAAGTACAGGCTACCGTGCAGCTGTCCAGCGGCAGTTTTTCCTCCAGGATGATCCGCAGTATATCCTCCGCTTCATTGATCGCACCGTACGCTGCAGTGACCCTGTGAACAGAAACCGTTTTACACTCTTTGCCGAACAGTTCGGGAAGATTCGTTTCCCGGCAGTTTCCGCTGGAAACATGCTTCAGAAGCGCTCTGTCGAGATTCGTCAGCGGAAATTCCTTCAGACACAGAAACTCTGCAGAAAACGGCAGACTCTCTGCGAGCGCCCTGCGGACTAGTGAAATGCCATCGATCCGTCCTTTCTCGCGACAGCCAGTCATATACTTTTCGTATACTTTGATCAGAGCCTCATTTTTATCGAGAAACTCCCCTTTCCGCAGAGCTGCCTCGAACTGGGTCGATTCGTCCAAGGAGATCAACTTGCGCGCAGCAGATAATGCCGATGTCAGTGCCTGTGCATCCGCATAAGAAGCTGACGCGAAATACGGGACATCCTTTAGAAAAGAGAAAATTAACGACGATTCCTCCTGCGAAGGAAAAAACGCACCGCTTACACAGATACCGGATTTCATCAGGGCAATTCGAGCGAGTTCTGCGGAGTCACAGACTCTGAGCCCTATCGTGCTGATGCCGAATCGAGCCAGTGTCCTTAAAAGTTCCGTAGGACTTGCACCCGGAGCTAAAATGATCCTTTCCAACATATAAATCATTCTCCTGTAACCAAAATCTCATATACCTCATCTTATATTTTACTATTCTTGTATGTCCCAGAAAAGTCCCATTACATCCGCAGAAACATTTCCGAACTATATTCACGACAGGGGAACTGTTGTTTGATGGGCTATCCATCTATAAGAAATTACGACAAAGACTATAGATGCGCAAAAAAACCTGCGGAAACCTCAAAAAAACACTATAGTTTTTGGCGTTTTTCCATTGACAAAAATTAGCCAAACGGATACCATATATGAGTGCTATTTTGTGAAGGTTTTAACAGGCCGACACATGCGATACTTATCAATCATTTCTTCAGGAGGACTTATGTTCAAAAAATTCACCAATGGTTGCGTTAACGTAATCAACAGATGGCTGCCGGATCCGTTCCTGTTCGCTATCATCCTGAGCATCGTCGTATTCGTATTCGCGATGCTGGGAACCGGTATGGGCCCGATCCAGATGATCCAGTCCTGGGGTAATGCCAGCGGCTTCTGGGGCCTGCTCGCATTCGCCATGCAGATGGCGCTGGTACTCGTTCTGGGTTCCGCCATGGCTTCCGCTCCCGTCTTCAAGAGATTCCTGGCCCGCATCGCGGCGGTCGCCAAGGACAAGAAGAGCGCTATCGTACTCACCACTTTCGTTTCCGTTATCTGCTGCTGGCTCAACTGGGGCTTCGGTCTGATCGCAGGCGCCCTGCTGGCGAAGGAAATGGCAAAGAGGATCCGCGACGTCGACTACAGACTGCTGATCGCATCCGCTTACTCCGGATTCGTTATCTGGCACGCTGGTCTGTCCGGCTCCATCCCCCTCACCATCTCCGGCGGCTACACCATCGGCGAAGAGACCTATCAGGCTGGCATGAACCAGACCGTTTTCCACCCGATGAACCTCATCATGTGCGGACTTGTTCTCGTCCTGATGCCCTTCGTAAACTATGCAATGCATCCCGATGAAGAACACACCATCACCGTAGATCCTTCTCTGCTCGAGAACGAAGAAGAGAGAACCTACCGCATCGAGACTCCCGCAGACAAGATGGAACACAGCAAGATCCTGTGGGCGATCACCGTTCTCGCAGGCATCGTCTGGACCGTTCAGTACTTCGCTGGCGTCGTTAAGAGCGGCGGTTCCGTTGCTAACGCGCTCAACCTGAACGTTGTTAACTTCATCTTCCTGTTCCTGGGTCTGCTGATGCACGGCGATCTCCGCAGATACGTAGACGCCATCGGCGAAGCTGCCGGCGGTTCTGCAGGCGTTCTGCTCCAGTTCCCGTTCTACGCTGGTATCATGGGCATGATGGTCGCCAAGAACGCAGACGGCGTTTCCCTGGCAGGCATCATCTCCGACTTCTTCGTAAACATCTCCACCGACACGACCTTCCCGCTCTGGACATTCCTGTCCGCAGGTATCGTAAACTTCTTCGTACCTTCCGGCGGCGGTCAGTGGGCAGTTCAGGGCCCGATCGTTATGCCCGCAGCAGCCAAGATGGGTATCGAACCCGGCCGCGCTGGTATGGCTATCGCCTGGGGTGACCAGTGGACCAACATGATCCAGCCGTTCTGGGCTCTGCCCGCACTCGGCGTTGCAGGTCTGTCTGCAAGAGACATCATGGGATTCCTCGTAATCGTTCTGCTCTTCACGGGTATCATCGCCTGCGGCGGCTTCCTGTGCTGGGCTGCATTCTTCTAAATCGTTTAGAAATTGCAATATCGCTCCCGGTCTTCGGACCGGGAGTTTTTTTATCCGCTTTCGTGTTATAATAGCAAAAGACTAACAGGAGGCATCTATGAGAATAACAAAGGATATGGGTTTCGGGACGAAAGCGATCCATGCGGGGAACAAACGCAATCTCTACGGATCCATGGGCACCCCCATCGTTCCGGCGGTCACCTACGAATTCGACGGCATCGACGAAGCCGAAGCCGTCTTCTTCGGACGCACGCCCGGCTATGCCTATTCCCGGGGCGGCAACCCCACGCAGTCGGTGCTGGAGGAAAAACTGGCGTTCCTGGAAGGCGGAGAAAGCTGCGTCGTAACGGGTTCCGGCATGGCGGCGGTGGCTTCCTGCCTGCTCACGGCGCTGCGACCCGGTGACCACGTCATCAGCTCTCCGGTCGTTTACGGCAACAGCCACTCCCTGCTCGGCGAATATCTGACGGAATTCGGCATCGAAGTGGTTTTTATCGACCTTTCCGATCTGGACCAGCTGAAGACAGCGATCCGGCCGAACACGAAGATGGTCTACCTGGAGACCCCCGGCAATCCGCTTTGCAATATCTGCGACATCGAGGCGATCTGCAGCATCGCCCACGACGCGAACAAGGAGATCCGGGTCGTCTGCGACAACACCTTCGCGACGCCCTATAACCAGAATCCGCTATCGCTGGGGGCCGATACCGTCATCCATTCCGTCACGAAATACATCAACGGCCACGGGGATGTGATCGCAGGAGCCGTCATCGGCAAGGCGGATTTCATCAAGAAGATCCGCGAAGACGCCCTGCTGCACATGACGGGAGCTGCCATCGGCGCCATGGAATCCTATCAGATCCTGCGCGGGATGAAGACCTTCGAACTTCGCATGATCCGGCACAATGAAAACGGTCTCGCCGTGGCGAAATTCCTGGAAAACCATCCGAAAGTGAGAAAAGTCTATTATCCGGGGCTGGAGAGTTTTCCGGGTCACGACATCGCCTGCCGGCAGATGCGAGGCTTCGGCGGCATGCTGGCCTTCGAGCTCAAGGGCGGCGTTGCGGCAGGCAAGCAGATGCTGAAGGCCTGCGATCTGTGCGCCGTAGCGGTCTCCCTGGGAGATGCGGACACCCTCATCGCCCACGGCACCACCATGACCCACGACGACTGCAGCGAGGAACTGCTGAAGACGATCGGCATTACGCCGGATCTCATCCGCATGTCCATCGGCATCGAAAATAAAGAAGATATTATTGCCGATCTGGCTCAGGCGCTGGATCGGGTAACAGCGGAATAAAAGGAGCAGCAATTATGAAGACAATCGGTTTTATCGGCGGCGGCAAGATGGCGGAAGCGATCTTCGCCGGACTCATCCGCACCAATACCTGCAAACCCGAACAGATCGCGGTGTCCTGCCGCGTGGACGAAAAGTGCCGCGTGCTGGAGCAGAACTATCCCGGTATCCGCACCTATAACACAGCCGAAGAAGCCGGCGTCGCCGAGATCGTAAAGGATTCGGACGTCGTCGTCATCGCGGTGCATCCGGACCAGGGCCGGGCGATCCTCACCCAGGCCAACAAGTATCTCGATCCTGCCAGACATCTTGTCGTTTCCATTATGGGCGGCATTACGACCGAATTTATGGAGCAGTTCGTGGATAAAACGCCTCTCGTAAGGGTGATGCCCAACACGCCGTTAAGCGTTGGCGAAGGGGTCACCGGTGTTTGCGGCGGAAAGAATGCCTCCCCCGCACAGGTAGACGAGGTCGTCGCCCTGTTTGCGCCGCTCGGCCTTGCCGTCGTGCTGCCGGAGAAGAACATCGAAGCCCTGACGGGTGTCTCCGGCTGCGGTCCTGCTTTCTGTGCCCAGTTCATCTGCGGCCTGGCGGATGCAGGCGTTGCGCTGGGGCTCACCCGGGACATCGCGATCCGCATCGCAGCCCAGACCCTGGCCGGCACCGGCAAGATGGTGCTCGAGGGCAACGTGCATCCGGAGATCCTCAAGGACGGCGTCTGCTCCCCCGGCGGAGGCACTATCGCAGGTTGCCTGGAGCTGGAGGACAGAGCGTTCCGCGGCGCCGCAGCGGCAGCGGTCAAGGCAGCCGTAAAGCGCATGCGCCAGGTCGGTGAGGAGTCGTAGGCATGGCATCGATACAGGAAGGAAAAGTGGACCGTTTCTACCGGTCCCAGCACTACGAAACGCTCGAGCGCACGCCGGAGTGCACCAGGGTCGACATGTCCATCCATCCGGAGCATAAGAACAGCCGCGGCTTTCTGCACGGAGGCGCCATCCTGGGGCTGGCGGACGAGACGGCCGGTTCCTGCGTGCATACGGACGGCCGCACCTACGTGACCCAATCATTGGACTGCAAGTTCATCAGCAACGTAACGGAAGGCACGCTGCACGCGGAGGCAAAGCTGCTGCACAGAGGCAGACGGACAGCGGTGTCGGAGTTTCGCATCACATCGGACGACGGCACGCTGATCGCGACCGGACAGGGCATCTTCTTCTGCATCGCGGATACGATGCTGTATTAAAACGAAAAGACCGGATCGCTCCGGTCTTTTTTGCTTGTCTGTTTTCCCGCTAACGGTTCGTGCCGCATCGTCTTTTCTTCGAAGTCTATTTCAGAATACTTAGATCCAGCTGATCGTAGGGGGCAAGCAGTTCCTTTACCTGCGCTGCGATGCGGGATGCCCCGCCGGCCGCATTGCTTTCGATGTTCAGCGGCATCAGAGGATCGTGCAGGGATTTGCGGATGAGGAACCATCCCTCTTCGCAGTTCACCCGCACCCCTTCGTAGTTGGGCTTCTCCAGGGTCATGCCGGGCGCCTTACCGGAGGCCACCGCCTCCTCCAGCCCCGCCAGAACGGTATCGGCATACGCCGCAAAATCCGGGGCGTTCACCGCCAGACGGAACTCTTTCGCCTCCGCCGGCTCTTCCAGATCCGCGATCAGATCCTCGATGTGCCGGCCCTCTTTCTTGAGCCGCGCCGCTTCCGCTACGACCTTCGCCGCCAAGTAGGCGCCGTCGTCCAGGAAGTAATTCTCCTTGAGGGCTGCGTGGCCCGAAGTCTCGATGGCCAGGGGGCAGTAGGTGCCGGCTTCGTTCAGTTCCCGGCCCTTGTTGATGACGTTTTTATACCCCCGCTTGAACCGCAGATGGGTAAAGCCCTTCGCCGCCAGGAAGTCCGCCAGCTGCGTGCTGGTGATGGAGTCGGTCACGATGGTGCCGCGGCTTCCGTCCGCATCCGGCGGGCACAGCAGCGCCGCCAGGGCAACGATGCCGTTGCGGGCGATATCCCTGCCGTTTGACCCGACCACCGCCATCCGGTCCACGTCCGTGTCGAAGATGATGCCCAGATCCGCGCCGCTTGTCAGCACTTTTTTGCTGAGCGAATCCACCGCCGCTGCATCCTCCGGATTGGGAGCATGATTGGGGAACATGCCGTCCGGTTCCAGGAACTGCGAGCTGCGGATGTCGGCGCCCAGAGGCTCCAATACGCCGCCGGCGTAGAAGCCACCGGCTCCATTGCCCGCATCCACGCAGACCGCAAGTCCACCCAGGGGTCTATCGTCCTCTCTGAGGCCCAAAATCGCCGAAATCTGCGACTTTAAGTGCGCGCAGTACAAATTCACCAGATCGCAGGATCTCCACTCGCTATTCGCCTGTTTTATCTCGTTGCCGTGGTGGCCCATCCCGGCGATCTGCAGGATCTCCTTGATGTCCGCCTTATCCAGGCCGCCCTTGTTCTTCTCGAAGAACTTGAGGCCGTTCCGGTCCGGAGGCAGATGGCTCGCCGTGATCATCACGGCGCCGTCGCAGGCCGTCTCGGGGAACACGCAGCTCATGAACATGGCCGGCGTGGAAGCCAGGCCGCAGTCCAGCACAGTAAAGCCCATCTGATTCAGGGTACTGCACACCGACGCCTGCAGCGCAGGGCCCGTAAAGCGGGAGTCCCGTCCCACCGCGACAGTGCAGTCCGTGGGCGCTTTGCCGATCGTATCCGACAGCCAGAAGCCGAAGCCGTAGGCGATGTCCTCCGCAGCGCCGACCGTCAGATTCACTTCTTTTCCGAGCAGGTCCGATGCGACGCCTCTTACGTCGCTGCCGTTCTGCAGTTTACTGTAATCCTTCATGCAGGATCTCCTCCACTTCTGCCCTGTTCTTTAAACCTGCCGCGCCGATGTAGCGCACGGAAGCCGAAGCCGTCGCTGTCGCGAGTTTCGCGCAGGACTCGTCGTCCAGGCCTTCCAGCAATCCCGCCGTAAAACCGGCCAGGAAATTGTCGCCGGCGCCTGTCGTATCCGCCACATCGCAGCGGATGGCCGGCACGAAGATCTTCTGCATGCCGTCCGAGTCCTTCCGGCAGAGCACGCATCCGTTCTCGCCGTTCTTTAGGACCACGCAGCCCGCACCCATATCCAGAAGTTTCTCTGCCATGGCGTCCGGTTCGCTCTCGCCGGTCATCCAGCGGGCTTCGCTCTGGTTCGGGAAGATATAGTCCGCGTACTGCAGAAACGCCCCCGGATCCGCTTCGCTTTCCAGGCCCACATATTCCGAGCCGATCATGATGTCCACGCAGGTCGTAAGTCCCAAAGACTTCGCCTTCTTTAAGACCTCCGGCAGACATTCCGTAAGGCCCTTCGCACCGTAGGCGCTGCCCACGCAGAACACCTGCGCTTTCGCCGCAGCCTCCCAGTCCACCGTGTCCGCACCGATCTCGTTATCCGAGCCGTCGTTCACGATAAAGTTGCGTTCACCATCCGGATGCACGCACACGATAGAGACCGCGGTCTGATGCGTTTGGGAGCGCTTCACTGCACCCATCCCCACGCCGGCTTTCTCCGCCAGGTCCGTCAGAACGTGACCCATGGCGTCGTCCGCCAGCACCGTCATCAGGATGGGTTCGTGGCCCAGTTTTGCCAGGGTCACCGCCTCGTTGATGGCGTCGCCCCCGGTGGAATAGGAAAAGTCTCCGACCCGTATGGTCTCCTTGGAAAAATCCGCAGGATCGAGACCCGGCACCAGCAGGTCCAGGCACGCGATCCCGAAACACACCGCTTTACCCATCGTTTACCGTCCTTTGCCGTCCGAACCGAACAGGCGCATCTTCTCCAGCGCCACTTTCTTTACCGCTGCCGTATGGTGTGCCGACATCGTATGATAGCTCTTTTCGCCGGCCGCCAGATCGCCTCTCAGCGTCGCAATGGCCTCCAGCAGCATGTCCGTATGGATATTGATCTTCGTAATACCCTCCCGGCAGCAGCGCCGGATGTCCTCCGCCGGAATGCCGGAAGCGCCGTGGAGCACCAGGGGCACGTCCACCGCCTCGCGCACGGCCTGCAGCACCTCGTAGTTGATCTTCGGCTCCGCGGTGTAGACGCCGTGCTGATTGCCGATGGCCACCGCCAGGAAGTCGATGCCGGTACGGCGCACAAACTCTGACGCCTGGGCCGGATCCGTGTAGCCGTAGCCTTCCAGGGTATATTCGCCTTCGTCGCCCACGTGGCCCAGCTCCGCTTCCACGGGTATGCCCATCGGATGGCAGTAATCCACGACGGCCTTCACCGTGGCCACATTCTCCTCAAAAGGCTTGGAGGACGCATCGATCATGATGGAATTGCAGCCGCAGGCCACCGCATGCATGCATCCTTCCAGGCTTGTCCCGTGGTCGTAGTGGAGCACCACCGGCAGATCCGTGTCCTCCGCCCAGGCCTTCATGGCGGGGGCAAAATACGCCAGGGGAGAGTATTTCTCAAAAGGCGGGCTGTAGGCCAGAATGACCGGTGCAGCCGCTTCTTCCGCCGCTTCCATCACACCTTTGAGCAGTTCCGTGTTGAATACGTCGAAATTGCCGACGCCGTAGCCCTCCCGGGCCGCCTTCGCCAGCATGTCTTTCATGTTTACGAGCATTAGAGTTTCTCCAATATCTTCTTCGTTGCCAGATTTGCTTCCGCGATCGCCTTTTCCACGTCGATCGTCATGAATTCGCCGTCTTTATATAGCACGCGTCCGTCGCACATCGTCAGCACGACATTCGCGTTGGAGGCGGACCAGACGATGTTGTTCAGCAGGTTATGCACCGGCTGCATGTTGGGCGTATCGATATCCATCACGACGAGGTCGGCTTTAAAGCCCTCCTTCACCAGGCCGCAGTCGTCTCTGCCCTGGGACAGGGCGCCTGCGCGGGTCATCGCATAAAGCACCTGCTGCGGCGTAAGCACGGCCGGATCCATGGCCTTGACCCTGGCAGCCAGCGCCATGGTCTTGGCATCCGCCAGCAGATCCAGGCTGTTGTTGGAGGAGACGCCGTCGGTGCCCAGCGCCACGTTCACGCCCTTTTCCAGCATCTTCGGCACGTCCGCGATGCCGCTGGCCAGCTTCATGTTGGACACGGGACAAGTCGCAACCGTCGCCCCCTTCTCCCGGATGATGTCCATGTCGCTCTCCTCGATCCACACGCAGTGGGCAAGGGTCGCAGGCACGTCCAGCAGGCCGCAGTCCGCCAGATATTCGATGTCCGTGCGGCCGCCGCGGCGCACTTTGCACTCCGCCGCCTCGCTCTTCGTCTCTGCCGCGTGGATGTGCAGATGCACGCCCTGCTCTTTCGCCAGCGCGGCCAGGCCCTTCGCCACCTTCTCGGTAGAGGTATATTCGCCGTGCAGCGCCAGGTCCGTTAAGATGCGGCCGTCTGCCGCCCCGTGCCAATTCTTATAGGCATCGCAGGCGATCTGGTACGCCGGCAGATCTTCGAAAGAAGAATCGTCGAAGCACAGCACGGCATTGCTCATGTTCATCTTGCAGCCAGCTTCGGCCACTGCCCGGCCAGCGTCGTCCAGCCAGTAATACATATCCGTGGAACTCACGATGCCGCTGCGGATCGACTCCGCCATCGCCAGCTTAACGCCGGTATAGATGTCGCTGCCCACCATTTTCGCCTCGAAGGGGAAGATCTTGGTGTTGAGCCAGTCCTGCAGATTCATGTTTTCGGCGTAGCCCCGCAGGAGGGTCATGGCGCTGTGGGTGTGGGCGTTGTAGAAAGCCGGCATCAGCAGCTTTCCCTGTCCCCTATAAACAGAGCCGAAGTCTTCCTTCGGCTCTGCAGCTCCCACATACGCGACGCGTCCGTCCTTTACGCCCACGAACTGGTGCTCGCGGATCGCAAAGTTCTCGTCGATAATCGTAATGTCGGAAAATATCATGTTTTGTTCCTACTTCCAGAGAGATTCGATCAGTTCCTGGGTCACGGCGGGCAGTTCTTCCAGCAGGCTCTTCTTGAGCGTGCGCTCGGTCCACTGGTGATATTCCTTCGTGATGGGTCCGTACAGGATAAACGGAATGTTGTTCGCTTCGATGGTCTTGAAGTCCACGGTGTACAGCTGGCCGTAGCACGGCGTGTTGAGGGAGAACTTGTCGTAATCGAAGGGGTGACCCACCGCAGTATAGGAACCGTCGGAAATGCCCATGAAGTAGTGTTCGTTGAAGGATTCTCTGCCGAACTTTTCCTTGGCAGCCTTCTCCACGACTTCGTAAGCCTTGAGGGCGGCGTTTTCCTTGCCCTTGACGGCGTCGCCGTTAACAGCCGGATAATAGGGAGGCGCGAAGCCCAGCAGCACGGTGGGCTGCTTGAGGTCTGCGTAGTCCATGACCTTCTGCATGATCTCTACCGTGGCATCGGGGAAGTTGATGCGGCCTGCTTCGATGTCGTCCTTAATGCCGTTGTAGACTTCCGCGAAGAACTTCTCGAAACCTTCTCTGTCGGTCTGCTTGATCTTAGCGACCAGTTCCTCGAAGGTGTAGACCTCGGGATAGTAGACCAGGTGGTCCTTATCGGCGGACTTGTCGATCTTCTTGTATTCCTGATAGGTAGCGTCGATCTTGGCGCACTCTTCCTTCAGGACCTCCATGGAGATCTCCTTGAGGCGTGCGATGATCTGGTCCGGCGTTCTGTCGAAGTGCAGCAGCGTAAAGTATCCGTAAGCGCGGAGAGGAATGGTTACGTCGTACAGTTCCTTGTTGTCGCGGAACTTCTGCCAGGTGGGCGGGCAGGCTGCCTCGCCGTCGTAGGAATCGGAGAATTCCAGCGCGTTGTTGGTTCTCTGATAGATGCCGGCCAGGAAGTTCATGGGGGAGATGCCGTTGAAGCAGTGACCCACGTGAGCAGTCACGCCCTGTGCCATAACGACGGGCATCAGCTTGCCGACAGTGCCTCTGGAGAAGGACTGCTTGCCGCCTACCCAGTTGGAGGGTTCGGGGATGATCATCAGCTGAACATCCAGCTGATACTGTTCAACCAGTCTGCGGATGATCTTAGCGCCCTCTCTCATACCGACGGAGAAGCTTTCCTCATCGGGTACGGGCAGATACATGTAGCAGCCGGGCAGTTCGCCCTTCTGCGCCATCTCGGCGTATTCTTCGAACAGTGCCAGATGAACGGCATGGCCGCCCTTCATGTCACCTACGCCACGGCCCCAGATCCATTCGCCGCTGTTCATGTCGAAACGGGCTTCCGCATCCAGATTTCTGGTTGCCAGAGCCTTTTCGAGCTCTTCGCCTACGTGGAAGGCCATGTCCTTTAAGGGACCGTAGTTATCGGTGCCGACGACGTCGAAGTGACCCGAAGAGATAACGGTCTTCTTGGAGTTGCCCAGCAGCAGTGCCCAGGGTACGGATCTGTGATACGCGTCTCCGGGGATCATGAAGTTGCCGGTGAGTTCTGGGTGTTCCTTGAAATACGGAATATTTCTGAAGAATTCGGCGAACCAGTCGCCGGCCTTGTATTCGTGGTGAGTGCAGCTGACAGAGTCGCAGGCTACGAGTTCTGTCAGGTACTGATAGATTCTTTCTTTGCGGTCCTTCATGCTTGTTATTTCCTCCTTAGAAAGCAAGTTTTTAAATGAACTGTGTTCAAGGAAAAACTTTTTTAGATGCCGAGAGCCGACCTCAGATCTGGCGTCAGATAATTATATGCTCTCGCCTTCAAACGGGCGGGTATGCCGAAATACACTTCCGCGATGCTGCCTGCGATGGCTGCTTGGGTGTCGGAATCGCCGCCCAAAGAAACGGCGTTGCGGACGGCATCCTCAAAGGATTCCGCTTCCAGGAAGCAGCGGATCGCCTGGGGTACACTGCCCTGGCATGTCACGTCGAATTCATAGGTAGGACGAATCTCGTCCAGCGTAAAGTCCAGATCGTAATACTGGGAGAGATGTTCTTTGATCTCATCCTTTTTCTTGCCGCTCTTGGCCAGGTAAATAGCCTCCGCCACGGCAACGGCGCCCTTGATCCCTTCCGGATGGTTATGGGTCACCTCTGCGGAGTACACGGCCAGCTTGTGCGCTTCCTCTAAAGAATCCGCCAGTTGCCCGCAGGCGGAGACACGCATAGCGGATCCGTTGCCGAAGCTGTTGTAGGGCCGGCGGTAGGGATTCTGCAGCCACTTGGCGAATTTTCCGCCGTATCCGGCGTCCGGGTATTTCTGACCCAGCTCCACCATGCGCTTCTGGAACAGTCCGATGACGTTGACGTTGTCCCTTGCTTTATATTCCCGCACCGCATAGGCAACGGCGCAGGTCATGACGGTGTCGTCCGTAAAGCGGCATCCATCCTGAAACAATTCAAATTCCTTGGTTTTAATAGGGTTGCGTTCGTAAACAGAACCGACTATATCTCCAATAATGGCTCCGATCATATATAGTCCTCTTTCTTAAGTCTTGACTTATTTATTTTAACACAAAAAGACGGTGGATTTCCACCGTCTTTGTTGCGTATATTGGTTTATCCGGTTCGATTACAGCAGTCCGCCGACCTTGAGGAACAGCGGTGCGAATACGACGGCAACGATCGTCATCAGCTTGATGAGGATGTTGAGAGACGGGCCGGAGGTGTCCTTGAACGGGTCACCGACAGTGTCGCCTACGACAGCAGCCTTGTGGGTCTCAGAACCCTTGCCGCCGTAAACGCCGCTCTCGACGTACTTCTTCGCGTTGTCCCAGGCGCCGCCTGCGTTGGACATCATGATGGCGAGCAGAACGCCCGTAACCAGAGCGCCGGCCAGCATGCCGCCCAGAGCCTCGGTTCCCATAACGAAACCGACGAGCAGCGGAGCGATAACAGCCATGACTGCGGGAATGATCATCTCGTGCAGTGCAGCACCGGTGGAGATGTCTACGCAGCGGGCATAGTCGGGCTTGGAAGTACCGGCCATGATGCCGGCGTCTTCGCGGAACTGTCTGCGGACTTCTTCGATCATCTGGTTCGCAGCCTTACCAACGGAATTCATGGTGTAAGCGGAGAACATGAACGGCAGCATGCCGCCGATGAAGGTGCCTGCGATGACCATCGGGCTGAGGAGGTTGATGCCTGCCAGCTGAACGACTTCGGAGTAGGAAGCGAACAGAGCCAGAGCGGTGAGCGCAGCGGAGCCGATGGCGAAGCCCTTGCCGATAGCGGCAGTGGTGTTGCCTACGGAGTCCAGAGTATCGGTAATTTCACGAACGTGCTCGGGCAGTTCGGACATTTCAGCGATACCACCGGCGTTGTCGGATACGGGACCGTAAGCGTCGACTGCGATGGTCATGCCTGCGGTGGACAGCATACCGACTGCGGAGATCGCGATGCCGTACAGGCCAGCGAACTTATAGGAAACGAGGATACCGACTGCGATGATGAGGATGGGCCATACGGTGGACATCATGCCGACGCCCAGACCGGAGATGATCGTGGTGGCAGCACCCGTCTGGGACTGCTCTGCGATCTTCTTGACGCTCTTGTAATCAGCGGAAGTGTAGACTTCCGTGATCTTACCGATGAGCGTACCGACGACCAGACCTGCGATAACGGCCAGCGACATGTTGAAGCTGCCGAAGAAGACCTTGGACAGGATGACCGCAACGACTGCGGACAGGATGGCAGCTACGTAGGTGCCCATGTTGAGCGCCTTGGCGGGATTGGACTTCTCGTCGCCCTTAACGGACATAATGCCGACGATGGAGCACAGGATGCCGACTGCGGAGATGATGAGCGGGAAGATCGCGCCCTTTACGCCGTCGAAGGCAAAGCTGGGAGCCAGCGCCAGAGTGATAGCGGAAATGATGGAACCTACATAGGATTCGAACAGGTCGGAACCCATACCGGCGATGTCGCCTACGTTGTCGCCAACGTTGTCTGCGATAACGGCGGGGTTGCGGGGGTCATCCTCGGGGATGCCTGCTTCGACCTTACCGACCAGGTCGGCGCCTACGTCTGCAGCCTTGGTATAGATACCGCCGCCGACACGGCCGAACAGAGCCATGGAAGAAGCACCCAGACCGAAACCGGTGAGGCAGTTCGCTGCGGTCTCCTGACCGAGCAGCGCGAATGCGAGGCCTACGCCCAGAATGCCCAGGCCGACGACGCACAGACCCATAACGGAACCGCTGCGGAAAGCGACCTTCAGAGCCTTGTTCATGCCGCCTTCTTCTGCAGCCCATGCAGTTCTGACGTTACCCTTGGTAGCGACCTGCATGCCGAAGAAGCCTGCCAGTACGGAGAATGCTGCGCCGCAAACGTACAGAATTGCGGTGACCCAGTTGATTCCGAGCCCGAGAATGATGAAGAGGGCGATAACGACGATGACCATCGTTCTGTATTCTCTCTTCAGGAACGCCATAGCGCCTTCATGGATAAATCCGGCGATCTCGGTCATGCGTTCATTGCCCGTGGACTGCTTCCCGATCCAGCTGGCGAGCACGTATGCTACGCACAGGGCGACGATGCCTACCACAGGAGCAATCCACACTAATCCGTTCATTTTGAAATTCCTCCTTGGAATATACGTGATAAAAAGTTTTTAAAATACAACGTTAAGAGACAAGGCCAAAAGGCTTGCCTCTTAACGAAGTTGCCTGTATGAAAGCGCCTGTCTTTCCTAGCCGATCGTGACGAGAATGAGCGTGACGACGATGAAGACCACGGCACCGATGACGGTGACCTTGGACAGGATGGCGTCGTATCCTTTGCTCTTCTTCTTTCCGAACAGCTGCTCCGCGCCGCCTGCGATGGAGCCGGAAAGTCCTGCGCTGTTGCCGGACTGGAACAGAATGCTGCCGATGAGCACTAAAGATGCCAGTGCCAGCAGAATCAACAGAAATGTCTTCATTTCTGATACCTCCTTGTAGAATGACCAATAAATTTTAGCACAGGCCATCTACAAAAGCAATTGATATTTCGTTCTTTTTCTTACTTCAGGTTATAAAATGCGTCCATGCCGGCGTACTGGGCGGAATCTCCCAGGATGTCCTCGATCCGCAGCAGCTGATTATACTTCGCGATGCGGTCGGTGCGGCACAGAGAACCGGTCTTGATCTGTCCGGTGTTGAGGGCCACGACGATGTCGGCGATGGTGGTATCTTCGGTCTCGCCGGATCTGTGGGAAACCACGGCGGTGTAGCCCGCTCTCTTGGCCATCTCCACGGCGTCGAAGGTCTCAGTGAGAGTGCCGATCTGGTTGACCTTGATGAGGATGGAGTTGGCGACGCCCTTCTTGATGCCTTCTTCCAGGCGCTTGGTGTTCGTCACGAACAGGTCGTCGCCCACCAGCTGGACCTTCTTGCCCAGAGCCTTCGTCAGCTTCTTCCAGCCGGCCCAGTCATCTTCCGCAAGACCATCTTCGATGGTGATGATCGGATACTTGGCGCACAGTTCCTTGTAGTATTCGATCTGCTCTTCGGCTGTGCGGGAGACGCCTTCGCCTTTCATGTTGTAGGTCTTGGTCTCGGCATCGTAGAATTCGGAAGCCGCGACGTCCATGCCCAGGTAGATGTCCTTGCCGGGCTTGTAGCCGGCCTTCTTGATGGCTTTGACGATGTATTCCAGAGCCTGCGCGTTGGTCTTCAGATCGGGAGCGAAGCCGCCTTCATCGCCGACTGCGGTGTTGAGGCCGTCAGCCTTGAGGGTGCTCTTGAGGGCGTGGAAGGTCTCAGCGCCCATGCGCAGCGCTTCGGAGAAGCTCTTGGCGCCTACGGGCAGGATCATGAATTCCTGGATGTCCAGGGAGTTGTCTGCGTGTTCGCCGCCGTTCATGATGTTCATCATGGGAACGGGCAGGACTTTGGCGTTGATGCCGCCCAGATACTGATACAGGGGCAGGCCCAGGCAGTCTGCGGAAGCGTGAGCCGCCGCCATGGAGACGCCCAGGATGGCGTTGGCGCCTAGATTACCCTTGTTCTCCGTGCCGTCCAGTTCCAGGAGCAGCGCGTCCAGCGCGGGCTGGTCCATGACGTCCATGCCTACGATAGCCGGCGCGATGATGTCGTTGACGTTGTCAACAGCCTTCTGAACGCCCTTGCCGCCGTAGCGCTTCTTGTCGCCGTCCCGCAGTTCCACCGCTTCGTGGACACCGGTGCTGGCGCCGGAAGGAACGATCGCTCTTCCCATGGTATCGTCGTCCAGCCAGAGCTCGACTTCCACCGTCGGATTGCCTCTGCTGTCCAGGACCTCTCTTGCATATACTTCGTCGATGCGTGCCATAGTCTTACCTCCGTTATAGCTGCGCTTGCTTTATGATCTTCAGGAAATCGTCCGGATCCAGGCTTGCGCCGCCCACCAGGGCCCCGTCGATATCCTCCATATCCAGTATTTCTTTGGCATTTTCCGGCTTTACGCTGCCGCCGTACAGGATCTTAACGTCGTCCGCTGCGTTCCCGTGGTACACCCGCACCACGTCGCGGATGACCTTGCACATGTCTTCCGCCTGCTGCGGAGTCGCGACTCTGCCGGTGCCGATGGCCCAGACCGGTTCGTAGGCGATGACAGCCTTGCTCACCAGCTCATCGGGAAGGCCCGCCAGCGCCATCACGACCTGATGCCGCACGATATGCCCTTCCAGACCCTGTTCTCTCTGCGCCAGCGTTTCGCCGCAGCAGATGATGGGGATCATGTCCCACTCGAAGGCCTTCTTCACCTTCTTGTTGATGACCTCATCTGTCTCCGCAAAATAGGCTCTGCGTTCCGAATGGCCCAGGATGACGTAGTCCACGCCGATCTCCGCCAGCATGGGCGCCGAGATCTCGCCGGTAAAGGCGCCCTGGTCTTCGTAGTGCATGTTCTGAGCTGCCGTAAACAGGTCTGTACCCTTGAACATCTCTTCCAGCGCCAGCAGCTCCGTAAAGGGAGCGGCGATGCACACGTCCAGATCCGGGGTCACGCGGTAGATCTTGAGGAACTTCTCCGCAAAGCCACGGGCCGTCTCGCTGTTCTTGTGCATCTTCCAGTTGCCGGCGATAAGCCTTCTTCTCATAGCGGCCTCCTATTTATCCTGCAGGCATGCGACACCGGGCAGGACCTTGCCTTCCAGGAATTCCAGGGATGCGCCGCCGCCGGTGCTGATGTGGGTCATGCCCTCTTCGAAGCCGAACTGCTTGACCGCAGCAGCGGAATCGCCGCCGCCCACGACGGTAACGGCGCCGCTTTCCGCCATGGCTTTGGCCACAGCCTTCGTGCCGTCCTCGAACGCGGGGAATTCGAATACGCCCATGGGACCGTTCCAGACCACGGTGCCGGCCTCTGCGATCGCCTTCGTGTAGGCTTCGATGGTCTTCGGACCGATGTCCATGCCCATCCAGCCGTCCGGCATCGCTGTGCTGTCCGCGAACTGCGTCTCGCAGTCTGCCGCGAACTTGTCGCCCAGTTTGCTGTCGGAAGGAACGAGGAGTTTTACGCCCTTCGACTCTGCCTTCGCGCGCAGTTCGTTCGCCAGATCCAGTTTATCCTCTTCGCAAAGAGACGTGCCGATGCCGCAGCCTGCCGCCTTGATGAAGGTGTAGGCCATACCGCCGCCGATGAGGATCGTGTCCGCCTTCTCGATGAGGTTCTCGATGACGCCGATCTTGTCGGACACCTTGGAGCCGCCCAGGATGGCGACGAAGGGCCGCTTCGGATCGTCCACGGCTTCACCCAGGAACTGCAGCTCCTTCTCAATGAGGAATCCGCTTACGGCCGGCAGGAAGTCTGCGATCCCTGCGGTGGAAGAATGCGCTCTGTGCGCTGTGCCGAACGCATCGTTTACGAACAGGTCCGCAAGACCTGCCAGTTCCTTGCTGAAACCGGGGTCGTTCTTCTCTTCCTCCGCTCTGTAGCGGACGTTCTCCAGCAGCATCACTTCGCCGGGTCTAAGCGCCGCAGCCTTCTCCCGCACGCCGTCGTCCACGACGGTATCGGAGGGTGCGAACTGCACGGGTCTTCCCAGCAGTTCTTCCAGGCGCTTTGCCACCGGCTCCAGCGTAAAATCGTGATTCGGCTTGCCCTTGGGACGGCCGAGGTGGCTCATCAGGATAACGGATGCGCCTTCTTCCAGCATGTACTGAATGGTGGGCAGCGCAGCCCGGATGCGGGTGTCATCCGTGATGGAGCCTTCCTTCATGGGTACGTTGAAGTCGCAGCGGCAGATGACCCGCTTTTCCTTCAGTTCCACGTCTCTTACAGTCTTTTTCATAGATAGATCTCCTTTTATTCAAAGCGCTTTCTGCCCGAGGACGACGGGATGCCGAGGGCTTCCCTGTATTTCGCTACCGTCCTGCGGGAGATCTCTACGCCTTTTTCCTCCTGCAGCCTCTCCGCGATCGTCTGGTCGCTCAGAGGATGTTTGCCGTCTTCCGCTTCGATGTACGCGCGGATCTGGCGTTTTACGCTCTCGGTGGACACCTCGCCGCTCCCTGCGCTGTAGCCGCCCCGGAACAGATCCTTCAGTTCGAACACGCCTCTCGGCGTCTGCACGAACTTGCCGCTGGTGCAGCGGCTGACGGTGGATTCGTGCACGCCGGCCATCTGGGCGATCTGTGCGAGGGTCATGGGAACGAGGCCGCCGCGGTTCTTCAGGAAATCCTCCTGCATCGCCGCGATGGCCCGGGTGACCCCGAGTATGGTCTGGCTCCTCTGCTGGATGCTGCGGATGAGCCAGGCAGCGGAATTCAGTCTGTCCTCCAGAAAATCCTTCAGCTGCGCGTCGGCGTCCGGGTCTTCCAGCAGATGCCGGTAATACGGGCTGATGATGAGCCGCGGCGACGCAGACTCGCTGACGGAGACAGCCAATTGACCGCCTCTCAGCTCGATAAACACGTCCGGCACGATATACTGCGCTTCGGTGTCTTTCGAAAAGCGCCGGCCGGGTTTCGGATCCAGCGTGCGGATAATATCGCAGGTATCCTGGATCTCCACCGGTTTTACGCCCAGCTGCTTCGCGAGACTGCCGATCCGGTTGGCTGCGATGTCTTCCAGGTGTTCCTTTACCAGGACCATGGCCAGCGGGGTATCGAGCCCGGCGCGGATGAGCTGCAGAGACAGGCATTCCGTGAGGTTTCTGGCACCTACGCCGGCAGGATCCATGCCCTGCACGTGGAGCAGCGCCTGGCGCACGGTATTCACGTCCGCGCCGGTCTGTTCCGCGATCTCCTCCAGGCTTATCCGCAGATAGCCGCTGTCGTCTAAGCAGCAGGCCACGTAAAGACACACGGGCAGGATGTCGCTGCGCAGTCCCGAAGTCTGCAGCTGCGTGCTGAGGAAGTCTGCCAGGGTCATCCCGCTGCGGCCTGCCGTTTCCCGGGTGTCGTCCGCAGGATCTTCGTCCTGCTGCATGGGTTCGTACGCCACGCTTTTGGCGTATTCCGCCCAGTCGACGGCTTTGGGCTCTTCCGGCGGAGCACTTTCGTCCCGCTCCAGCATGGGATTGGACAGCAGCTGCTCCTGCACGTACTGGTCCAGCTGCATCGTGTTGAGCTGCAGCACGTTGATCGCTTGCAGCAGCGCAGGCGTCATCGTTAGCTTCTGGCTCTGTTCGATTTTCAACTCGTAGCCTTGCTTCATAGCATTTCTATTATATAACAATCCCGCGGACTTTTGAACGCTCTAGCGCAAGGCCTTCCATTTTTTGCGCATCGTCTGCAGGCCCCGGTACAGGCGGGCAGATACGGCGTGGGGACTGACGTTGAGAACGGCAGCCAGCTGGGCGGGGCTGCGTTCGAGGACAAGGCAGAAATAGACTGCCTGACGCTGCAGCATGGGGAGCTCCTGTATCAGTGCGGCGACTTCCCGGAACCATTCTTCCTTCAGAAGCTGCTCTTCCGCGCTCTCACAGGACGGCAGATCGTCCTCCGGCGGCAGTTCCCCGCCGCTGTAGGGATCCCGCCGGCGGAGCAGATTCGCCGCAATAGAAAACAGCCAGCGATCCGCGCGCTGCGGATCCTCCAGCTGTTCCAGGTTCTCCCAGGCGAGACAAAGAGCCTCCTGGGCAGTATCTTCTGCTTTGTAATGATCTTTCGTATACCGGACGCAATACCGGACCAGCACCTTTCGCAGGACGAACAGTTTCCGTTCGTAGAAGGATCTGCGCTCCTGCGGCGTAGCAAAGGTGGGCTGCTACTGCCACCTTTCCCGGAAAGAAGAACTGCGAAAACGGACAAGACGGAAGTAGAAATACAACATTGCCTTACACCTCCTGTTCCACAATATGATTTTCACTTTAATTGTAAAAACAGGAAGAGCAGGGAAAAGTTATGGCGACAGTTTTTCTCAAAAAGGATACGTTGCGTATCCTACGCGAGCCCGGGGAACTCCAGTTGCCGGAGCGCCTCGAACAGGACGATGGCCGCAGAATTGGAGAGGTTGAACGACCGCAGCCGCGTGTCTTCGCTCATGGGGATGCGGATCGACTGCTCCTGATGCGCTGCGATAAAGTCCCGGGGAAGGCCTGCCGTCTCCTTGCCGAACAACAGCATATCCTCGTCCTGGTAGCGGACGTCGGTATACAGCTGTTTGCCCTTCGTCGTGGACAGCCACATGCGGTGACCCTGATATTCCTCTAAAAAGGCGTCGAGGCTTTCGTGGATCTCCACCTTAACGAAGGGCCAGTAATCCAGCCCGGCCCGCTTTAGCGTGCGGTCGTCGATGTTAAAGCCCAGCGGTTTTACGAGGTGCAGCCACGTGCCGGTCGCGGCGCAGGTGCGGGAGATGTTGCCTGTGTTAGGCGGGATCTCCGGTTCTACCAAAACGATGTGCAGCGCCATATCTATAACCCGTTCTTTTTGCAGATGCCGTCCAGACAGCAGCCCTCGCAGGCCGGCTTCCTGGCATGGCAGACCCTGCGGCCGTGCCAGATGAGTGCGTGGTGCATCTTCGTCCAGTGGTCTTCGGGAATAGCCTTCATCAGTGCATCTTCCGTCGCAAACACGTCCTTCTCCGCCGTAAAGCCGATACGGTTCGCCAGGCGGAACACGTGGGTATCCACGGCGATGCGCTGCTGTCCGAACCCTTCGGCCAGCACGACGTTCGCGGTCTTTCTGCCCACGCCGGGGAGCTTTACCAGTTCGTCATAGTCGCCGGGCACCTCCCCGCCGTACTGCTCCGCCAGGATCTGTGACAGCTTCTTAACGTTGGCAGATTTCGTCCGGTACATGCCGATGGTGCGGATGAATCCGGCGATCTCCTCTTCGGACAGCTGCGCCATAGCAAAAGCATCCGGCGCTTTTGCGAAAAGCGCCGGAGTGACTTTATTGACGGAAACGTCCGTGGTCTGGGCGGACAGGACGACGCTCACCAGCAGCTGAAACGTGCTGCCGTGATCCAGCGCACAGCCCGCGTCGGGATATTCGGCCATCAGCGCGTCGATGGCCTGTTTTATCTGTGCTTTCGTCAGTTTTGCCATTTTCTTATGCGTTCTTGCCGCAGCAGTTCTTGTACTTTTTGCCGCTGCCGCAGGGGCAGGGATCGTTGCGGCCGGGCTTTTTCTCCACGTGAACGGTGCGGGATCTGCGGAAATCGTCGTAGATCTCCTTATATCTCTCCTCGCTTACGATGGACAGCCATTCTTCCAAACCGTACAGATAGTCGGCATCGGCCTTGAACATGTTGAACAGCAGGGTCTCCCACTGGATGTCCAGTTCGATCTCGCTGTCCGCATCCAGGGTATCCAGATCCATGGGGTTGGCGATGGAGGTCTGGATGCCGTCCAGGAAGCCCATAAAGATAACGGGGCGGACGCCGTACTTCTCCGCCAGTTCACCGATCTTGCCGGAGGGCTTGGCCGGATAGTTTGCTAAGATATCCTGATAGATCTTTTTTTCGCCGCCGGCATATTCTTCCCAGAACTTGTCGATGGTCGCCTTGGTCTGACCGCTGATCAGTTTGTTCCATTCCTTAAAAAGTGTCAAAAGTATTTCCTCCTAGATCAATGCTGTAAAGGGTTGTTCGTGTTCCGTGCCTGTTGCGATGGCCTGGGCGATCTCGATGATGTCGCCGAGGACAGCAGAACCCGTGGGTTCGGGGCCTGCGCCCTTGCCCTGCAGGAAGATGGGGCCGGCCATGTTGCAGTCGATCTGCACCGCGTTGAATTCGCTGCCGCAGCGGCCCAGGAAGCTGTCCTTCTCCACCGCGACGGGCTTTACGTACGCTTCGATGCCGCCGTCTTTTTCTTCCGCGCACGCCAGTAACTTAATGACCTTGCCTTCCGCCTCCGCCGCAGCCAGGTCTTCCATGGAGACGCCGGTAATGCCTACGCGCTCGAAGCTGTCCGGCGCTCTGTAGACGCCGAACGCCGTCGCCATCAGCACGCTCAGCTTATTGGCTGCGTCGTAGCCTTCCACGTCGCCCGTGGGGTCGGCTTCCGCAAAGCCCAGAGCCTGGGCGTCCTTCAGCACATCCTCATAGGATGCGCCTTCCGCCGCCATACGGGTGAGGATATAGTTCGTCGTGCCGTTTACGATGCCCTTCACCGCCGTGATGCGGTTGGCCGTAAGCGCCCGGGAGATGCAGCCGATGACGGGGATCGCGCCGCATACGGACGCCTCGTAGCGCAGCATGCACTTGTGGAACGCCGCCGCCTTGTTCAGGTCGGGCAGATGCACAGCCAGGGCTGCTTTGTTGGCGGTCACGACATGCTTGCCTGCGGTAAGCGCCGCCCGGATATAGCCGGTCGCCGGGTTGATGCCGCCCAGCAGTTCCGCCACGATGTCGATCTTGGGATCTCTCAGGATCTCCTCGAAGTCCGTCGTAAAAAGTTCTGCGGGAGCTTCCACTCTGCGGGGAGCGTTCAGGTTCCGCACCAGAATCTTTTTTATAACGACTTTTGCGCCGACCTTCTTTTCGATCAGCGCAAAATTCTCTTCGAGAGCTTTGTAGGTGCCGCTGCCCACGTTGCCGAAACCAAGCAGCGCGACACCGATCTCAGTTCTCTTCATATTTACCTCTTTGCTGTCTTATCCGAGCAGTTCTTTCTTCTTGGCGTCGAATTCTTCCTGGTTGATGGCGCCCATGTCCAGGAGTTCCTTCCACTTCTTGAGCATCTCGATCGCCGCGTTGTCGTCTGCGGTCTTCGCGATCTTCGCAGCAGCTTCTGCGACCTGGTTGGCCGCTTCGGCTTCCTTCGCCGCCGCTTCCGCTTCCTGAACGGCCAGGATGGCTTCAGCCTTTTCCTTGATCGCCGCCATCATCTGCTTGCCGGTCTTGACGCCCATGATGCCTGCCATGGCTTCACAGGTGTCTACCGCTGCCGCAAAAGTGTTCTTGTAATCGTTGACCCATTCACGGATCTCCTCTTCGCTCTCGATGGAGGGCAGGGAGATGCTGTAGACCTTGCTCTTCCAGTACGGGTTGTTGAGGGTGACGTTGAGCTTTAAGCTGTCGATGGGCTTATCCGGTGCCTTGGGCTTCTCTTCCGCAGTCTGCGAGGAAGAAGAGCTCGCCGCCATGGACGTTCTGCCGGGTTGAGCCGAAGCAGGAGCCGCCTTCGTTACGCCGGGCTTTACGAGCGGCTTGAGCGGCGGGAGCTTATAATTCTCGATGGAGCTTACGCCTTCGGTGTAGCCGCTGCTGTTGCACTGGATGACGGTGCGGCCGTCCTCCATCAGGTTAAAGCTTACCAGCTCCTCGAATTTGAACAGCGCAGGATTGGAGGGCCGGCCGTCCGCGATGTAGAACAGCTTCTTGTCAGAGTCTACGTGCAGAACGAAATTGCCCATGCCGTGGGTCTCGTTGTCGGTAAACGTACCGAATGTTTCCGAATTCGCCTTGCGGTAATCCAGGTGGTCCCACAGTTCGTTGATGGTAAGATCCTTCAGCATCGAGCTTTCCATGTGGATCTTTGCTGCGCATTCCTTGCACAGCGGCAGTCCCTCGACCTTGGTCGGGAACAGTCTTGGCGTCGGGTTGCCGCAGATGGGGCAGCCTTTTTTGTCATTCGAAAAAATACCCACTACTTTTCCTCACCTTTCTGCGCTTCTTCCCGCTGCAGACGGATCTGCTCGGAAACGAGGTCGCTGATTTCACTGTATTTACCGATCACATATCCGTAACCGTTTCTGGCATGGGGAACCAGGCATCCGCTGCAATCCTTGATGCCCTTCTCCGTAATGACGAAATTGCCGCCGCACTTCGTGCCCAGCGCGTAAAGCGGGCAGTAACAGAACAGGCAGTTGAAATCCTCCAGCTTGTTCGTCTTGTGGCAGGGGAAGAACTCGCATTCTTTATTCTGCGTAAACGCGTAATGCTTTCCTTCCCAGAACGGTCTTTCGTTGTCCATTGTAAACACCCCCCGAAACAGTTTTCTATTATTATCTTACAGGGCAGATGCCGTTTTCGCAACCGTCATTGCCGATATCGTACGCAACTTCTTCCTTCTCGTACTTGGAGATCAGGGACGGCACGAACGGCGCCATCTTCGCCATGCGGTCGTTGTATTCCGCTTCGGAGATCTCCTCGTAGGGCATCAGTTCGTAGAAGGACTCGTTGTAGGACAGGAACGAGAGCGCTACGGCGCAGTCCCAGTTCTCCCAGACCCATTCTTCCACGGCGTCCCATTCGTTGTCGCGGACGTGCACGGTAATGGAGCAGTTGTGATCCACGTAGTGCTCCATAAACATCTTGTAGATCTCCAGCTGTTCGACGGCGGAAACGTCTGCCTTGCAGCGGCCTTCCGGCGCCTTTACCGGGAATTCCACGACTTTGGTGGCGCAGGTGGCGGGGTCCTGGCCCACTTCCGGATAGACCGGATAGCCCAGTTCCTCGCAGACCTTCGTCAGCGGATCGTCTGCGGAGATGCGCACGCGGCGCACGTAGTACGGGGCATGGCTGAAGTGTACGCCGGAGGATACGACCGGCAGCAGCGACAGCGTGCCTTCGGGCTTGACCGTGGTCACCAGCAGCGGCGTCGGCATACCCAGTTCTTCCGCATACTTTCTTGCGGCTTCTCTTGCGGCAGCGCGCAGCTCGGACAGCAGCGCAGCCTGCTCGTCCTTCGTCATGTGGGTGGCGTTCACCATGTCCTGCCAGCCGGTGAGGGAGCAGCCGATGAGCTTGTCTCTCTGCTGGACGGTGTTCCATTCCGGGATCTCCAGCTCTGTGCAGGTCATGCGGTAACCGGCTCTGGCGGACAGCCGCTGCGCCTCCAGCAGCCCCGCCTTATCCAGCGCGCCGTTTTCGTCCACGAAACCCATGCAGTTGACGGTCGTAAGATTGCACAGGCCCTTGGAATCCAGCAGGATCTCGGCGCAGGGGTTGACCCCGTTAAAGTTCGGGCGTCTTCTCTGCCCTTCTTCCGCGTTTACGTAGCCCGGTTCGCCGGAATAGCGCATCTGGGTGAGGTGCCAGTGCAGCTGTTCGCGGGTGGGCTTGTGCAGATAGTAGATGGAGTTGTTGGACATCTGGCGGTGGGCGATCTCCTGGTCGATGACCCATTTTTCATCGACTTTCTTGTACAGATTGCTCTTCGCCTCGATGCACTCTTTATCGTCCGCGTCGATGAGCACGATCTCCGCTGTTCTGCGGACGCCGCCCACGACGACGTTCTCGCCGATGATGTTCGCGATATCCATGCAGTCGATGGGGCGCAGTTTGATGCGTTCACCCGCATCTCTCGTCGCGGCCTTTTCCACCACGCGGTTGATCTTTGTAAACATATTCTTCATGCTGGCGTGGCCGGAAGCCGTGCCGCCGAAGGTCATGAGCTTTTCGCCTCTTTCGCGCACGTTGTCGTAGTTGAGGATGACGGTCTTGATCTTGCGGTATTCGGAGCTGTACAGCACCTTGAGGTAGTAATCCAGGGACTGCACCCATCCCTCCTTGGAGTCGCCGATGGTGATCTTGACGGTATCGTTATGGGTGAATTCCAGGGAGGTGTTGTCCTGCCGCAGCGCCTTGAGCAGCGGCGTGTAGGACTCGTGGATGAGTTCCACGTCTTTGCGGATTGGAGGCAGCTTCGCCACATCGGACTTTAAGATGCGCACGCCTACGCCCGACCCGACCATCAGCAGGTAGAACACGTCGTGGAAGCTGGAAAAGCTGTCCAGCACCTGGAACGAGCAGTTGAAATTGCTCATGGGATAGAATTTGGAGACGTCGGTGGAACCCACCCAGAACGTTCTGCCGGACAGGAACTGTTTGAGCGAGAACACGTTGCGGAACAGTCTCTCCGCTTCGTCCCGGGACGTCGGCACGAGGCTGCAGTTGTACTCCACGGCTCTGCGGACGGTCTCCCACCAGTACTCTCTTCTGGATTCCGTCGGAAGCCAGCGGGAATAGGTGCGGTAGTACACGAAGCTGCCCAGCTGGTTCATGGGGCTGGGCGCGTGCTTATACTGGCTGATGAAAGCCTCGCTGATGAGCCGGCCGGAATCCGCGCTGCGGTCCACCCGGGTCTTCTCTCTTTCGTAGCGGTAGATGATGAACTTCTTGGCGACGTCCTTGCGTTCGCTGGCCATCAGGAAATCCTCCACCAGGTCCTGCAGATCTTCCACGTGTACGCTCTGCTGCGATTGCTCCACCTGCTGCGCGATGCGGCGCGCGATGTCCGCGGACAATCCTATGTCCACACCGAGCCGGGTCTCCTGCATCGCCTTTTCGATGGCGATCTGGATCTTGGACGGGTCGAAGGCGACTTCCTGACCGTTCCGTTTGATGACAGTGCTCATGTTTCCCTCTCCTTTTAATGTATGGTAAAATCCCTGATTTTGTGCACACAAAAACACTCAACCACATTATATAGTATTTAGGCCTTCGATTCAACCATAGAAAAAGACCCGCCGCAGCGGGCCTTGCGATCATCTGCAGTTGTCGACAAAGTAGTCGAACAGTTTATAGCCCGGGTTGTCGGGCAGCAGTTCTGGGTGCCACTCCAGGCCGAAGATGCACTTTTTCTCCGGCATGAACACCCCTTCGATGATGCCGTCGGGGCACATGGCGCAGATCTCGATGCCTTTGCCGGGTTTCTTGACCGCCTGGTGATGCCAGGATGTTATCTCCAGTTCGTCGATGCCCAGCACCTGCTGCAGCAGCTTGCCCGGCAGCAGATCCACGGGATGGGCGACGGGGGAATGGCTCTCGGAGTTGTCCGCGTGCTTAAAATCCGTGGCGCCCTGCAGGTTGATGTCCTGGTACAGCGTGCCGCCGCAGGCGACGTTTAAGACCTGGCTGCCGCGGCAGATGCCCATCAGAGGCTTGTCGTTTTCAATGGCGAGGCGCGCCAGTTCCAGTTCGAACACGTCTCTCTCGTGGTTCACGTGGCCGCAGTAATACTTGATCTGCTCGCCATAGATATTGGGATGGATGTCCGGGCCGCCGCACAGCAGGATGCCGTCTACGGAATCGAACAGTTCCCGGATGCGCTCCGGCTCCATGGTGACGGGCAGCAGCACCGGAATGCCGCCGCCGTGCATCACGGCTTCGGTGTAGGTGGTACGGATGTTCATCTCCTTATGTTCGCGGTCGTAGCTCGTCGTAATGCCGATGAGGGGTTTTTTGTTCATGCGATGTCCTTTCTATGTCGAGTGACCCGATCAGGGGCACAGATTCGTCATTTTGATGGGATGATTGCTGGGCGCGGGGTTTTCTTCCTCCATGCCCTGCAGGATGCGCTGGGTGCGCTTGAGGGTGCGGGTGAGCTTGTTGAGGGTATAGATGCGGTTGACCACATCCACGGCGTCGTTGTTGCGGTACATCAGCACGTCGTTGATGGTCTTGTCCAGATCCTCGCGCAGCGCGGCCGTCTCCTCCAGGTATTCCCTGCCCAGTTCGGAGGCCAGCCGGTAGCCGCCCTTGCTCTCCTCGCCTTCCTTCAGGCTGGGCAGCTCGTAATGGTAGTCCATGCCGAATATGCGGGTCACGCCTTCCGACAGCTGCATCTTGAATTCGTTCAGCTTTACCTTGAGCGTTTCCTCCAGCCCCGGGATGATGATGTCGCGGTCCGCCTCGAGCTCGTGCACGGTCTTCGCGGTCTCTTCGCCCGCGTCGGCCAGCATGGTCTTGAGGTCTGCCAGACTGCCCCGCAGCTGTGCGGGCGGCATCAGCAGCACCTTCCAGTACAGTTCGATCTGGGACAGCGCCTGGGAGATGATGTCCTTCAGCTTAAGGCGAGCGCTTTCCTCCAGGATCTCCCGGACCTTGGCCCGCAGGTCGCGGTTGAGGGCGGTCTTCAGGTCTTCCAGGCCGGTGCCCTCTTTCGCGCTGATGGGGAACAGCACCACGTCGTCCACGCCCATCAGGGTGCACAACAGATTGCGGCAGTAGTTGATATACGCCTCCCGGTCGGCATCGCTGATGGTGTCGATCTTGTTGACCGCAAAGAAAAACTTGGCGGCATATTCCTTCGTGTTGCGAAGGATGTCGATCTCGATCTCGTTGATGGGAGAGTCCACGGACAGCATAAAGATGACGGCGTCGCTCTCCTTGATGAACGCGTAGGCCGCATCCGTGTTGTTCTTGTGATAGGAGCCGATGCCCGGCGTGTCGACGAACGTAAGGCCGTCCTTCAGGAAGTCGGACTCCGCGGTCATGTCCACGCAGTCCACACCCAGGAGGTTGCCCGGGTTTTCCTGCTCGTTGATGTAATGGGACAGCTCCGCTTCGCTCACGGGCTTGACGACGCCGTTAAAGAAGCGCACGCTGCAGGAAGGCTTCCCGTAGCGGATCTTCGTCGCGGCGGACGTGATGGGCACGATGCCGGTGGGAAGGATATCTTCGCCCAGCAGCGCGTTGACGAGGCAGCTCTTGCCCCGCTTAAACTGTCCGATGACGGACACGGTAATGCTCTGATCCTCCAGCTTTTCCTGCAGCGCTGCCGCTCTGGCCGTCTGCGCACCCAGGATCTCGGAGGTCGCGAGGAGCTCCCGGGTCTCTTTTACGTATTCTAAGATATTACGTTCCATATTCCTAATTGCCCCTTCGACAGGCTCAGGGACCTTTCCTAATCCGTTCCGAAGCCCGCCCGGTGCTTGCCGTTGCTCATGTGCTGCACGGCGGCGCGGCTGGCGGCTTCTTTGTCTTTCGCCTGGAAAGCCAGGAAGATCTGCCTGTGCTCCTCCAGGACTTCGTCCATGTATTCCTTGATGTACTCAGGGCTGTACTTCGTGTTCTTTGTGTAGACCTGATAGGACGTAAGAGTGTGCTGCAGCATCCGGTTCTTCGTGCCGTTGTAGATGATCTGGTGGAACCGGGTGTTCATGGCGAGCATCTTGGCGGGGTCCTGTTTCATGGTGTAGAACTCCATGAGCTCGAACGCTTCCTGCATCTCGTCGAACTCCTCCTTGGTCATCCGGTCGATGGCCCACTTCACCGCGATGGATTCGTAGGCGGAGCGCAGCTCGTACATGTCCTCGATGTCCTGGCGGGTGAGCCCGAGAACGAAGGCGCCCCGGTTGGGGATGATCTCGATGAGCCCATCCAGCTCCAGCTTCTGAAACGCTTCGCGCACGGGGGTGCGGCTCACCTGGTATTCCTGGCAGATTCGCTGTTCCGTCAGCTTTTCGCCGGGTTTTATCTTCTTCTGCAGGATGTCGTCTCTCAGTTTGTTGAACAGGTCCTGGGGGAGCGAACTTCCCCTGTCCTTTTCCATGTCGATCTTCAAAGTCGTATGCCTTTCTGCGGGTCTATCTGGGTTCTGCGTAAATGTTCTCGCCTTCCACGCGGAAGTCCACGAAGTTGGAGTTGATGTATTCGCCGGAAGCGTCTCTCATCTGGAAGACCAGGGTGTAGGTATCGTCGGGCAGCCAGGCTTCCTCGAAGCGCGTATCCTTGCCGTACGTGATGGTCGCCACGCTATAGGGCTCGAAATCCGTCGTGCCGGCGGGTGCCATGTACCAGATGACGTCGATGCTGTCGCCCTCCTCCAGACTGTAGAGGTTCTTGTCCGCCATGCCGTTGGCATCCACGGGCTTGCGGGCGCCCAGCACCGTCCAGGTCTCAGTCTTGAAGTCGTAGACCACGTCCAGCTTATATTCTTCCCCGTTGATCAGCACGGGCACGGCGTACAGGTTGTAATCTTCGCCCTCGTAGGACAGTTCCATAAACACGAGCTGACCGCCGAGAGAGCCCCAACTGCCGCGGAAGTTGTCGGTAAAGACACCCTTCTCCCAGTCGGCGAAGATGTCGTTGTCCGTGCCCATCCAGAGCACGGTGCCGCTCTTCTCGTCGGACAGATACAGGGAGAAGCTGATGCCGGCCAGCAGGTCGTTGGCTTCCGGACCGAGGGTGAGCACGGCGCTGCCCTCGTCGTTGACCTTCAGAGACTTGCCTTCCCAGCCCATATCCTTCATGGTCTTGGGTGCAGCGGGCGCTTCCACGGGCGCTTCGCTCAGGCCCTTCACGTAAGCCAGGCCTTCGTCCGTCAGTTTGCCTGTCAGACCGTACTGGTAGAAATACGGGAACGACTGGCTGGCGGAGATGCCGGCATAGGCGTTGAAGGTCTTCATGTCGTTGGTGTACGGGAAGAAGAAGGACAGGCCCGTCGCATTGCTGCGGTATCTGCCGTTGATCTCATACAGCACGCAGTCGTCCAATGCAGCCGTTACCGACTTGGCCGAAGCCAGCAGAGTTTCGGTCTCTCTGGCTACGTGACCCAGGTCCACCATGTTCGTAAAGCCCTGCTCGCGGGTGTTGCCGCCGTAGTTCTCGCAGGCGGAAGCAGTTCTCGCGAACTTGTTCATGAACGTGGGATCGACGCAGGTAGCCATCAGGACTTCGTCGCCGAAGTCTTCGTAGGCCTTCAGCAGGGTGTTCAGCTTCGTCAGATCGATGAGCGACAGCGTCGCTTTGTCCACGATGCCTTCGGAGGCACAGCCTTTGTAGTAGGCGTCGCAGATGATCTTGCCGAGCTGGGCGCCGTCCATGGAGGGGTCAGCCGCCAGCTGGGCGAGCCAGTCGTCGTAGTACCAGCCGCCGCCCGGTTCTACTTCTTCGGAAGCGATGAGGTATTTGGACACATCCTTGAGGGTGTTGGCCAGGTCGATGGTCGCCATTAAGCAGGTATCGCAGCCCACGACTTCGAAGGGCGGGTTGGATTCGCTCAGGGGATAGACGTTGGCGAACGCCTTGCGGATCTCGTCCAGCGTAAGGGAGTCGTAGCCGTAGATCTCGTCGAAGGCCACACCGGAAACGGAGCCGCCGCCGTGATCCCAGAACAGCATCATGGTGCGGTCCGCCGGATAGTTATCCTTGCAGAACTGCAGGAAAGATGCCAGGGTCTCTGGCTTGCCCATGTTGGCCAGATCCAGGTTCTCCACCAGCTCGAAGCCCTCGCTGCTGTAGACGTAGCGCTGCAGCACGCGGGTCTGCATGGTGTCGTTCTGCCAGCCCTTCGTGCCGCCGGTCTCGATGATCAGCTTGACGTTCTCGGGGAGAGGCACCTTGAATACTTCCAGCAGGTCGTCGGTGCCGCAGCCGTATTTGCTCTCCAGGTCGCTGCCGCACAGATACCAGTAGATGGCCCAGGTCTCGTCGGTGTCGACGGATACGGGCGTCTGAGGTGCGGGGTCCGCGGGCTGCTGGGTGCCGGTGTTGGCAACGGGCATTACACAGCCGGCAAAGCCGAAGACCAGCGCCAGGGCCAGTAAGATCGATAGTAGCCGTTTCATAATTGTGCTCCTTTATATCCTTTCGAAATCCGTGTCCCGATAAGTAGCGATACGCTCTGCGTATTCTTTGCCCCAGTCCCTTGCGAGGTCGAACAGGACCTCCTCCGCGAGGGCTTTACCCTCTTCTCCGAAGATCGCCTCCGCCGTTCTGGCATAGGACCAGTAGGAATGGGCGCAGTGATATTCGAAATCCTTTCTGCGTTCTTCGAGCGGTCTGGCTTTAGCCGGATCGAAGGCAGCGCCTTTGGGCTGACGGCCGTCTGCATGGGTCACAGTCTGGATGCAGCGATCGTGGTCGTGCAGCGTCTGGGGCGTTTCGTAGACGATGTACGGGTTAAAGCCGCGGCAGATGGAGTTGTCCAGATGTGCGCAGTAGACGAGTCCGGCTTCGGCAAGTCCCATCTCTGCGAACTGCGCATGCCAGGGGCAGACGAAGATGTGCATCTCCCAGTCCGGGCCGGCTTTTACAGTCTCCGAGCGATTGGCGCAGCCTGCAGCCTTCATCTCTTCGGTGCTCACCCATTCCCCATAGGCCTGGTAGGTCTCGTAGGTAAGAGGCTGGCCGTCCGCGATGGCGCGCTTGGCCATGCGCCTGCCGCGCTGCTCCGCGTAGTACTGCGTGCCATGGATAAAGGCGGCTTTTCCCTTTTCCCCGAACGTATGGGTAAGCCGCACGTAGAAACGTGCGGCTATATAGGCGTGCAGTTTTTCGTTAAAACCCATTCTTAAATTCTCTCCACGTCGACGCCGGTCTTGTGGCCATTGAGGTCCACGGTATCCAGGCCGTCTCTGCTTTCGATGCTGTCCGCCAGGGTCTCGGCGCAGATCCAGTCCTTAAAGGCTTCGATAGCTGTAGTCACCTCTTCGTCCGCGCCGACGTAGATGTGGATGCGGTCCATCATGTCGAAGTCCTTGGACTTTCTCATCTGCTGGACCTTGGAGACCAGCTCTCTGGCCAGACCTTCTCTTACGAGGTCGTCCGTCAGGTTGGTATCCAGGATGACGCAGACATCGCCTTCCTGCGCGGCGGAGAAGCCTTCCTTGGCGTTTACGTTGACCGCCACCATGTCGGAAGTGATGTCGGTATCTTCGCCGTTCAGGTTGAGCACGATCTTGCCGTTCGCGGACATCTCCGCCAGCAGCTGTTTCGGGTCAAGCTTGTTAACGGCGCCGCCGAATGCCTTGATCTTGGCGCCTAGCACCGGACCTGCCACGCGGAAGTCGGGCTTGATCTGATAATTCAGGTAATCGTCCATCTCCGGTTCGAAGCGGACGGTCTTTACGTTGAGTTCTTCCTTGATGAGGTCGGCCATGTAGCCGATCTTTTCCTCGAACTTGCCGTCCAGCAGGATCTCGGACAGGGGCTGGCGCACCTTGATCTTCGTCTTTTCGCGGACGCCTCTGCCCATGGTGACGATGCTGCGGACCAGGTCCATTCTCTCCTCGAGCGCTTCGTCGATGAGGGAAGCATCTGCCTTCGGATAGGCGGCCAGATGCACGGTCTCTTCGCCGGTGAGGTTCGTGTACAGCTCGTCCGTCAGGAACGGTGCGAAGGGAGCCATCAACTTGGCTGTGCCGGTGAGGATCTCCCAGGTGGTGCTGTAAACGGCCTTCTTGTCGTCTTCCATGCCGTCCGCGTAGAATCTTCTGCGGGCGCGGCGGATATACCAGTTGGACAGGTCTTCGTTGACGAAGTCCATGATGGCCTTGACGGACTTGTTGTGGTCGTATTCATCCATGGCTTCCGTTACGTAGGCAGCCAAGCGGTTGAACTTGGACAGGATCCAGCGGTCGAGCTCGGGGCGCTTCGCGTAGTCTACGAAGCACTGGGATGCGTCGATGCCGTCATTGTTGGCGTAAAGCGTAAAGAAATTATATACGTTGCGCAGCGTGCCGAAGAACTTGCCCTGCACTTCGATGAGGCCGTCCTCGTCGAACTTCGTGGGGAACCAGACCGGGGAGACGGACAGCAGATACCAGCGGGTAGCGTCTGCGCCGTACTTGTCGAACAGCTGGAACGGGTCCACGGTGTTGCCCTTGTGCTTGGACATCTTCTTGCCTTCCTTGTCCAGCACCAGGTCGTTTACGAGCACGTTCTTGTAGGGCGATCTGCCCTTGACGAAGGTGGAGATGGCCATGAGAGAGTAGAACCAGCCTCTGGTCTGGTCGATGCCTTCGCAGATAAAGTCCGCGGGGAAGAACTCGGTGTCAAACTCTTCTTTATGTTCGAACGGGTAGTGTCTCTGGGCGAAGGGCATGGCGCCGGAGTCGAACCAGCAGTCGATGACTTCCGGTGTGCGGGTCATCAGCTTGCCGCAGTGCGGGCAGCGCAGATGTACTTCGTCCACGTACGGACGGTGCAGTTCGATGGTATCGTCGATGTCTTCGACAGCCTTTTCCGCCAGCTCCTTGCGGCTTCCGATACTCTCCATATGGCCGCATTCGCACTTCCACACGTTGAGCGGGGTGCCCCAGTAGCGGTCGCGGGAGATGGCCCAGTCCTTGACGTCTGCCAGCCAGTTGCCGAAGCGGCCTTCGCCGATGGCAGCCGGATGCCAGGAAACGGTGTTGTTGTTGGCGACCAGTTCGTCTCTCAGCTTCGTCATCTCGATGTACCAGGACGGCTTCGCATAATAGACGAGCGGCGTGTCGCAGCGCCAGCAGTGGGGATAGTTGTGGACGATCTTCTTCTTGTCGTACAGCTTGCCTTCGCTGGCCAGCCACTTGATGATCTCCACGTCCAGGCCTTCCTCCATGATGAAGTGACCCTTCCAGGGCGTCGCGGTGTACTTGCCTTCCGGATCGACGGGGTTGGCGACGGCCAGCCCGTACTTCTTGCCTGCCTGATAGTCGTCTTCGCCGAACGCCGGCGCGCAGTGAACGATGCCGGTACCGTCTTCCGTGGAGACGTAGTCGGCGGTGCCTACGAAGAAGGCCTTGCCGGGGACATCCACGAAGGGCATCAGCTGTTCGTATTCCATGTATTCCAGGTCCTTACCCTTCATTTCGGCAACGACCGTATATTTGCCTTCGCCAAGAACGGCGTCCGCTCTGGCTTTGGCCAGATAGTAGAACTTGCCGTCCTGCTCGGCCTTAATGTAGTCGATCTCGGGGCCGACCGCCAGGAATTCGTTGGCTGCCAGGGTCCAGGCGGTGGTGGTCCAGGCCAGGAAATAGGTATTCTCTTCGGGCTTGGACTTAAAGGGCACCGTCAGAGTGATGACGGCGACTTCCTTGTAGCCCTGTGCGACTTCGTGGGAAGCGAGGCCCGTTCCGCAGCGCGGGCAATAAGGGAGCACCTTGTGACCCTCGTAGATCATGCCCTTCTTGAAGAACTGATCCAGGATCCACCAGACGGATTCGATATAGTCGTTGTTCAGGGTGATGTACGGATGATCCAGGTCTACCAGGTAGCCCATGCGGTGGCTCATCTTACGCCACAGGCCCTCGTAGGTGAAGACGGATTCCTTGCACTTCTCGTTGAATTCGCGGATGCCGTATTTTTCGATATCCTGCTTGCCGGAGAAGCCGAGCTGCTTTTCCACTTCGATCTCTACGGGCAGGCCGTGGGTGTCCCATCCGGCTTTGCGCGCTACGCGGTAGCCCTGCATGGTCTTGTAGCGGCAGATGGAGTCCTTCAGCGTACGGGCGATCACATGGTGGATGCCCGGCTTGCCGTTCGCGGTAGGCGGTCCCTCATAGAAAATAAAATTAGGCTGGCCTTCTCTTGCGGTGACGCATTTTTCCAGCAGTTTTTCCTCGTCCCATTTGTCGGCCTGGGCAAGCTGCACCTCTGCGATGGGTGCGTCAGACAGGTTTTTGTACATCGTTTTTCCTCTATTGTGATATGGAATTAAAAATTGACGCGTTAACTTATTTAGTATATTGAAAAATCAAGGTCGCGTCAAGACTTCAGCTTGCCCAAAACATCCCAGATGACGGAGGGTTCGTAGCCCAGGGACGAAAGCCTGCGGCCGATGCGGGCGAGCATCTTTTCGTCGATATCCCGTGACCCTCTCAGCATCTTCTGCGCTGCTTCCATGGCGCGTTCCCGCTCGGACAGCTGGTCCTCCTCTTCCGCAGCCGCTTCGATCGCTGCCTTCGCCGTCGCGCTGTCTGCGCCTTTCTGCGCCAGTTCTCTTGCGATGCGCAGTTTTCCCTTGCCCTTTCGCGCAGCATCGGAAGCGAAACTCTTTGCGTACGCTTCGTCGTCCAGGTAACCCAGCTCCTGCAGACGGGTCACAGCATCTTCCGTTTCCTCCGCACCGTAGCCCTTCGCTCGCAGTTTCTTCTGCAGATCGCCGCTCATATACGCTCTGCCGGCCAGCAGATCCGCCGCCTCATCCAGGATCTCTTTCTCCGTTTCGCCTTCGTAAGAGCAGACTTCGACGGATTCCAGATCTTCCGGCGATCCCAGCGCCGCCGCAGCGTACAGACCGTGTCCGGGTTCGAGGCTCGTCATGTGCGCGGCCGGGTAGTTCTTCGCCTGCACGGTCTTTGCGTATTCCAGATCCGCATCCAGCACGGAAAACTTCGAAAGCCCCATGCGAAGACCTTCGCCGCAGTATTTCATATAGGCCTCTTTGCGCACCCAGATGGACAGGAATTCCTGCCGCCACTCGCTGCTCAGAGGCTCCAGACCCGCCAAATACTGCTGTTCCGCCGCGTGCAGCTTTTTCGCGGTGACCGCGGACAGCGTACGGCTGCCCTCCTCCAGGTCCAGTCCGCAGGGGCTGTCTGCGGTCAAAAGCGCCCACCAGTTCTTCGTGTCGCTCACGGAAACAAAAGGTCCGTCGATAGCGACCGGCCGGCCGGAAGCGTCGTGTTCCAGCGTGACCCCCGCAACCGCTTTCGCGCAGGCCTTGCTCGTGTATTTTCTGCCTTTTTTCTTTTTGATCAAATAGAGTTTCATAGTACGTATTATACAAATATTACCAACCCTTGTCAAAGGGGGCCATATATTATATAATACTATATCACACTAAAGCACCGTAGTCTCAAAGACACAAAGGATCTCCCATGTACGATTCGAAATTTAAATGTGAAGCCAACGACGATCTGTTCAAAGCTATCCTCGCGCTCGAGACGGAAGAAGACTGCTACCGCTTCTTCGAAGATCTGCTCACGATCAAGGAACTGCAGTCCATGGCCCAGCGCTGGCAGGTCGTCCGCATGCTGAAGGAAAAGATGACTTACATCGATATCGCAGCAGAGACCGGCGCGTCTGCCACGACGATCAGCCGGGTGAACAAATGCCTGAATTACGGCGCCGGCGGCTACGCTGCCGTCTTAAAAAAGCTCGATAAGTAGACACAAAAAGGAGGCACTATGGCGATCAAAGTCGTTTCCATCGCAGGAACGCCTGTCGAAGGGCCATCGCCGGCTGCAGAAACAGATCGAACTGCCCCTCATCGACCCGGCGGACGAAATGTACGAACTGCTGCTGAAAGGCGCGCTGTAAAAACGGCAATACAAAAGGACGGCTTTGCGGAGCCGTCCTTCTTTTTATGCTTTTCCCAGCAGGATCTGCAGAGACTTCAGCAGATTCTGATGCACCACGTCCGCGGCGTTGAAATGGGTCATGTTGCAGATCAGCTGCAGGATGGGGCCCGCCAGGGCTACGCTCAGGATGGTGCCGATGCCGAGCTGACCGCCCAGCAGCCACCCTATGAGGGTCACGATGCCCCACATGATCATCGTCATGGCCCCGATGGGGATCTTCCGGAAGCGCTTGCACAGCGCTACCAGCAGCGTATCCCTTGGACCGCAGCCCAGACCTTGCGCGATGTAGATGCGCATGGCGCTGTTCATCACGATAAGGCCAAGAATAAGACAAATGACACCGCCCCACAGGGTCTGCCGGGGCGGAACGAGGTTCAGCCAGTTGAGCAGATCTACGGTCTTTCCGGTAATGAGCGTATCCAGGACCATACCCAATCCGATGGGTTCTTTCATCAGCACGTCGACAAGGAGCACCGTACAGGATACCAGCATCAGGATGGTGCCGTACATCAGTCCGCTATGCTTAGCCAGGCCCTGATTCAGCACGTCCCAGGGTGCGACGCCGATGTTCGCCTGGATCGTCAGGTAGACGCCGCAGCTGAACAGAAAAAGCCCTGCCGCCGCTTTCACAGCGTTCAGGGCAACTTCTTTTCTTGTCTTGTTTAAATTCGAATAGTCTTTCATACCCTGCATTATGCGCCCGCGCAGGAAAACTTGTCAACAGAAAGCGCGTTTCCCGGAGAGGATGCGCAGCGTCTCCAGCAGGTTCTGGTGGGTCACCTTGGCCGCGTCGAACCCGGTGAGCCGGCAGATCGTCTGCAGCGCGGGGCCGACGTACAGGACGCTCAGCACGGTGCCGATCCCCACCTGTCCGCCGAGGAACCAGCCGATCGCGGTAACCACCGCGTAGATCATCATGGTCACCGGACCTACAGGAAGGCCGGTGCGTTTGCACAGCGCCACCATTAGGGTGTCCCGGGGCCCGCAGCCGAGGGCACAGCCCATGTAGATCCGCATGCCGCAGGCCGTAATGGTGAGCCCCGCCATCATGCAGAGGATACCCATGGGAAGGCTCGTCTGCTTCGGCAGAAAGCCAAGCCATGCGCAGAGATCCACGGCTTTCCCGACGATAAAGGCGTCCAGGAACATACCGATGCCGATGGGTTCCTTCATGACGATATCCACCACGAGGATGATGAGCGCGGTCAGCACCGATACGTTGCCGTAGAGCATGCCCGTATGCGACGAGATCCCCTGATGGAACACGTCCCAGGGGGATACGCCGATATTGGCCTGCAGCGTAAAATAAATGCCGATGCCGCAGCAGAATAAGCCCGCTGCGGCAATGACAGAATGGATCAAAATGTCTTTTCGCGTCTGATTCATGGGGTTATCCCAATTATTCCTCGTCTGCTCTCACTTTTCTGTGGATGGCCTTGCCGATCTCGAATGCGGGGATCGTGGAGAGGCCCAGGGCGATGGCGATGTAGAGTTCCTTGGTCTGGAACGTGCCCGGATCGATGTCGAACACCTGCTGCAGACCGGGCAGATAGACCGCCAGGAGCGTCAGCAGCGTCGTTACGCAGAACGCGCCGAACAGCCACCAGTTCATGTTCTTAAACATTTCGCCGGAGAGGATGGAGCCTCTGCGGGAGCGCATGTTGATCGCGCACATCATTTCCGCGAAGTTCATGGTCAGGAACGCCATAGCCATGGCGTTGACGCAGATCTCGCCGGAGAAGATGCCGGAGAAGTTTCCGAACTCCAGATGATATCCGATAAAGTAAGCCGCCAGTTCGATGAAGGCCAGGTAGATGCCCTGCCATACCATGTCGTAGCCCGCGCCGCCGGAGAAGATACCGTCGGTGGACGCTCTGGCCTTAAGCCGCATCAGGTTGCCTTCCGCGTGCTCCATACCGAGCGCCAGTCCCGGCAGGGAGTCCGTCACCATGTTGATCCACAGCAGGTGGACCGGGGTGAGGATGGTAAAGTGCAGCAGCGTGGACAGGAACATGACGATGACTTCGGACATGTTCGTGGACAGCTGGAACTGGATGACCTTGCAGACGTTTTCGTAGATCTTGCGGCCTTCTTCCACGGCGTGGACGATGGTGGCGAAGTTGTCGTCCGCCAGCACCATGTCGGCGGCACCCTTCGTTACATCCGTACCGGTGATGCCCATGCCGATACCGATATCCGCGGCCTTGATGGACGGAGCGTCGTTCACGCCGTCACCGGTCATGGCGGTCACCATGCCCAGCTCTTTCCAGGCCTTTACGATGCGGACCTTATGCTCGGGCTGTACGCGGGCGTAGACGGAGTATTTCTGGACTTCCTGCAGCAGCTCTTCGTCGGAGAACTTATCCAGCTCGGCGCCTTCGATGGCCTGGCTGTCGTCGGTGATGATGCGCAGGTCCTTGCCGATGGCCACGGCGGTATCCTTGTGGTCGCCGGTGATCATGATGGGCCGGATGCCCGCCTGGCGGCATTCCTCGATGGCGTCGTAGACTTCCGGACGGCAGGGGTCGATCATGCCCAGGCAGCCGATAAAGACCATATCCTGTTCGAGGGTCTCCGCCTCGAAGTCCTTCGGCATCTCGAAGTGGGGCCGGTAGGCAGCGCCCAGCACGCGCAGGGCTCTGTCGGCAAACTGTTTGCAGATATCCTTTACCTGCTTGCGGTATTCGTCAGTGATGGGGATGGCCTTGCCGTCGCGCCATACGTAGTTGCAGCGCTCCAGCACGATCTCGGTCGCACCCTTGGTATATTGATAGATGCGGTCCCCTTCCTGATGGACAGTGGACATCATCTTACGCATGGAGTCGAAGGGCGCCTCGCCGATGCGGGGGAACTTCTCGTCCAGCTCGTCTTTGTACAGTTTTAAGTCGTGGGCGTGGTTGACCAGCGCAGCTTCTGTCGGTTCACCGACCGCCTCGTGCATGCCCAGGGAACGCTTCGCGTCGGAGCAGCAGGCCATGGCTTTGGCCAGCAGCACAGGATCGTCCGTAAAGGTGTCCACGACCGTCATGCGGTTCTGCGTTAAGGTACCTGTTTTATCGGAGCAGATGATCTGCGTGCAGCCTAAGGTCTCGACCGCCGTAAGCTTACGGATGAGCGCCTGCCGCTTGGACATGGCCGTAACGCCGATGGACAGGATGATGGTAACAACGGCGGGCAGGCCTTCGGGGATGGCTGCGACCGCCAGTGCGATGGCTGCGATGAAGGTGTTCAGACCGGCGCTTCCCAGCAGCGACCAGGAGAAGGGTTCGTCGGAGAGGACGACCGCCTCGATAAGGCCTACCGCGAATACGACCACGCAGATGCCCAGCACCAGCTTGGTGAGGAATCGGGACAGCTCCGCCATCTTCTTCTGCAGCGGGGTCTGCTCTTTTTCCGCTTCGGTAAGCGCTTCCGCGATCTTACCCATTTCGGTGTCCATGCCGGTGGCGGTGACCACGGCAGTGCCGCGGCCGTAGACCACGGTGGAACCGCTGTAGAGCATGTTCTTGCGGTCACCGAGAGGAATGTCTTCCTTGCCTTCCTTCAGCATCATCACGTCGATGACCTTGGAAACAGGCACGGATTCGCCGGTGAGAGCAGCTTCCTCCGCCTTCATGGAATAGGATTCCAGAATGCGGCAGTCCGCAGGCACCGCGTCGCCCGCTTCGAAGACCACCACGTCGCCCACGACGATGTCTTCGGACTTTAAGACGGTCTGCTTGCCATCCCGCAGGACTTTCGAGGTGGCAGCGGTCATCTGCATCAGGGCCTCCATGGCCGCTTCCGCTTTGCTCTCCTGCACCAGGCTCATGATCGTGTTGATGACCACGACCACCAGGATGACGACCACGTCGGCGAAGTCGCCGAAACTGGGCTTTCCTGCGCTCTCCAGCACCGTTACGACGGCCTGGATGGCGGCGGCGACGATGAGCATGATGATCATCGGGTCGGCCAGGGAATTGATGAACTTCCGGGCCAGGCTCTCCTTTTCCGCTTCCTTTAACTTGTTCTTACCGTTCTTTTCGAGCCGCGCCGCAGCCTCTTCATTGGAGAGGCCCTCCGGGCTGCTCTGCACTTCCTGAAGGACTTCTTCCCAGCCCTCCATGTAATACTTGTTCATGCGATAACGTCTCCTTGCATACTGCTTGCAAGCCACAAAAAAACAGACCTGCAACAAAATAAATTGTTGTAAGTCTGGCTACCTTCGCGGGTCTTTGACCAGCCGTTTACCGGCGAGATTGTTGATCAAAGGCTTAAAGCTACTCCCTTGCGCCCAATATTATATGGGGGCACAAGGGAGTTGTCAACTGCGAGGTATTACTTTAATTGGAAATTCCCAAACCCGGCTTTCGCCGCCGCCAGGTCGTAACCTTTGTAGCGGCCGGTCTGGGTCGCGAACGGTTTGCAGAACAGGCTGTAGGTCCGTCTGCCCGGACGGGAGTTGTAATCGTCGATCTGGGGATCAAACACATAGTCGACACCGGCGATCGTTACGATCGCGATCTCGTGGGTATCCAGATAGCCCGCCTGGTTGCCGGCGTAGCCCCGGGCGAAGTAGGCGTTGAGGCCGATGCGGCGCGCCATGGCCACGAAAGCGGCGGAATAATTGTCGCAGGTGCCGTGACCCGTCTTGAGGATCGTCTTGCCCATCACGACCACGTAATCGTCGTCGTGCTTTACGTACTTGCCGCTCCAGGAAGCCCAGCCGTTGCCGTAGTAGCAGTTATCCATCAGATAGTCGTAGATGGCCTTGGTCTTCTGGTAGGTGGACATGTCGTCCGTAATGATCTGGGCGAAGATGCCGTCGATGATGCCGTCCAGCTCCGCGTTGTTGGTCTTCATGGGAGTGAGGGTCGCGGCGTTGAGGATAGTCTCCGCGCTGCTGCCCGCAGGAACGGACACGGGAGCCGTGGACCAGCCCAACTTCTGATAGTTCGGGGCCAGATCCTTCTTGACCGTGATGCTCGTGCCGTAGTCGGAGTACAGGGTGATGTCCGGGATCTCCTTCAGCACGGGAGCCTTCCGTCTCGCTTCGTCCGCCAGGTTCAGCACCACCACCGCCACTTCGCTGCGCTTGATGGTGTCGTAGGGGTGGAAATATCCATATTCGTCCTTGCCGCTCAGAACACCTGCGTTGTACAGCTGGTAGATCGAAGCGGAGAAATGGACCTGATCGGTCACATCGGGGATGTTCGTGACCGTACCGATGGCATCCAGTTCGTCGTCGGGCAGGGCGTTTGCCATGATTCCGGCAAAGATGGACCGGGTGGCTTTTGCCGTAAGAGCATAGGGATAGTTTGCCCAGATGATGCCGTGTTCGATGGCATAGTCCACATAAGGCTGATACCAGGGGTCACCCTCCTCTACGTCGTAGCGGTCGAACGCCTCGTCGTAGTAGATGCTGTGGAGCTGGCAGGCGATGACGATCGCTTCCGCCACCGTGATCTCACTGTCCGGGTTATATGTTGTTTCAGAATTTCCGGACACGAACCCGTATTCATAAGCGTCTTTTACGTGCTGTCTGTACCAGGCTGTATCCGCCACGTCGGCGAACTGGTCTTCGTAGACCAGGCTGCGGACGAAGTTCTCCATACTGCCGGCCTCGTCGAGTGCGGGGGCAGCGCCGGATTCGTCCGCGTACGCCATGCCGGCGGATGCGAGCAGCATGGCGAAGGTACAGATGAAAATAAGAGTTCTCTTTCCTCTTCGCATCTTCATCTCCTTTGCAATTTGTTATCTATTTCATTTCACGTATACTCTGGGCGGTCTGCTCAGGATGCGTGCGATGATCTCGTTTTTGTTGGTGCCTGCCAACTTAGCCGCTTCCGGGATGCTCATGGTGTTGCCGGAACCGTCTCCGTAGATGATGGCCGCGTCCCCTTCCTTTGCCTCTGGGCAATCGGTGACGTCGATCATCAGCTGATCCATGCACAGGACGCCGACCGTGGGGCATTTGACCCCATGCACCGTTAAATAGCCTTTATCGCGCATGTTCCGGGGATAGCCGTCGGCATAGCCCACGGGCACCGTCGCAATGCGGGAATCCCGCTGGGCTTTCCACAGATAGTCGTAGGACACGCCCTCTCCCGCCTTGATCTCGTGGATCTGGGAGATGCGGGTCTCCATGCCCATGCACTGCTCCACGTCCAGGTGAGCCCGGGAAAAACTCGTAAGGCCGAACACCAGGGCGCCGGGGCGCACCATGTTCATGCGGAATTCGGGATAGTCGCCCAAAGAGATACTGTCCGCGATGTGCTTGTACTTAAAGGTACAGCCGTTCGCTTCCAGATAGTCGATGGCGTCGCAGAGCATGTTGTACTGGTCCCAATCGTCCTGTTCGGAAGCCAGCGCCAGGTGCGAGAAGATGCCTTCCACATTGAGGCCGGGCAGCTTTGCCATCTTCAGCAGCTCTTCCTTGTCCGAAGTTCCCAGACGGTGGAAGCCCGTATCCATCTTCAGATGAACCGTCGCCTTCGTTCCCTTGGCGAGCGCAACATCCGACAGCGCCTTGGCGTGGTCATAATCGATGACGGTCTGCGTAAAGCGGCCGTCCACCACGTGTTCGAGGAACCGCGCAGGCGTGTGACCCAAAATAAAAACAGGATAGTCCGGGTAGGCGGTTCTCAGTTCGATGGCTTCCGTGAGGGTCGCCACCGCCAGATAAGCGGCGCCATGTTCCATGAGCGTGGGTGCGATGCCCACCGCGCCGCAGCCGTAACCGTTGGCCTTGATGACGGGCATAACGGCCACGTCCGGTCCAACCATATTCCGGATCTTATCCATATTGCGGCCGATCCGTCCCAGATCGACCGTTACGATCGTATCTCTTAATGCTTCCATATTATAACTCCCGTTTGTGTCGTTTTTGTGTAATGGCCTAAGGGCTTGCAATTTAAAGGTTTCCGAGCAGACGGAGCGCCGCCATGGCCTCCATCAGGATGCCTGTTTTCATGGCTTCTTCGTCCGGGCACAGGAACTCGCTGTGCAGCGCCTGGGGCTTGCCGCTCCAGGCCTTGGGCGTCGTGCCGACGTTCATGTAGACGCCGTCGCAGTACTGGGTGAAGAATGCGAAATCGTCCGCGCCGAGGCTGGGTGCCTCCATGTAGTCGATGTGGTCTTTGCCCACCAGCTCGACCGCCAGCTGCTCCAGCGTTTTGCCGAGTTCGATATTGTTCTCCAGGCTGGGATAGCCGTCTGTGAGGGTCACGATGGCCTTGGCGCCGAAGCCTGCTGCAATGCCTTCCGCCGTCTGCTTGACCAGCGACTTGATCTGCGCCATGGTCTTCATGTCCAGCGCCCGTAGGGTGCCGGAGAGTTCAGCCGTACCTGCCACCACATTGCTGGCGTTGCCGGCGTGGAACTGACCGATGGTGACGACACCGGGCTGCGTCGGCGCAAGATTTCTGGCGACGACCGCCTGCAACGCTGTGACGATCTGGCTGGCTGCCAGAATCGCATCGATGCCGCGGTCGGGGTGCGCGCCATGGCAGGCAACACCCTCCACAGTGATGTGTACGTCGCAGGTGGCGGCGTTCATCTTACCGGGGCACAACTGGATATAGCCGCTGGGAATGCCCGGTTCGATATGGAATGCGATGACCGCATCCACCGCCGGATCCTTCATGCAGCCGGCCTTGATCATATTTTCCGCGCCGCCTTCCGCCTCTTCGTTGGGCTGGAACAGCAGCTTAACGTTTCCGCCGAAGGCTTCGGGCATGCTCTGCAGCACCATCGCGGTGCCCAGCAGCATGGCTGTGTGCATGTCGTGGCCGCAGGCGTGCATCACACCGGGATTCTGGCTGGCCCAGGCGACGCCGCTTTCTTCCGTAATGGGAAGCGCGTCAAAATCCGCCCGGATGCCCAGGCCCGTATATTTTCCGGAAGGCGCGGGGCCTTTGCCGGGCACGGTGCCCACCACTGCTTTCTCCGGCGTGACCCTGTAGGATACGCCCAGTTTCTCCAGCTCTTCCGCAATGCGCTGGCTGGTTCGCTCTTCCTGCCCGGAAAGTTCCGGGTGCTCGTGCAGATCTCTGCGGAACGCTACGACGGCGGGGAATACTTCCTCGATCTTCTGTTTTACTTGTTCCAAAATAGCTTCGTTCATGTTCTTTTCCTCGGGTCACCCATTATAATACAATTTCGCCGAAATATACAACTTCTGTCGGGCCGGTGAGCCAGATGTCGCGGGACGGCGCGTATTTTCCGCCCGCCACGGTGACCTCCAGCAGGCCGCCGGGCACATGGACCGGCACGTCGGTACCGTCCACCCTGCCCAGACGCACAAGGTCCGAGACGGTGCAGCCGCTTCCGGTGCCGCAGGCCAGCGTAAAGTCCTCCACACCCCGCTCATAGGTGAGCAGCTGCACGCTGCCGTCCTCCAGCAGCTCGTAGAAGTTGACGTTGGCGCCGTTGGGGAAGAAATGGCGCAGGTAGACGCCCAGCGGGCGGAGTTCTTCCTTGTCCATCTTCGAAAGGCCAGGCAGTTCCACCACGGCATGGGGCAGGCCGGGTTCGCCCATCTCCATGTAGTCCACGAGATACCGGTGACCCTCAAACTCCGTGTATACGTTGTTCTTGCGCACGGTAATGTCGTTTAAGCGGACCTTATAGCGCTTTTCATCGATGCGTTCTCCCGTTACGATGCCCGAAGCGGTAAAGATCCGGGGCGTTTCGCCGGAGAAGCCGTGTTCGTATGCGAACCGCGCCACGCAGCGGGCACCGTTGCCGCACATCTCCCCTTCGCTCCCGTCGGCATTGAAGAAATGCATGTCCAGATCCGCATCGTCTCCTTTGTGCGTGTCCAGGAACATCATGCCGTCCGCGCCAACCGCCGTGCGCCGGGGACAGAGAATGGCGGCGGTTTCGCCCATTTTTTCTGCCGGAATACATTCGCTGCGGTTGTCCACGATGATAAAATCGTTGCCTGCACCGTGCATTTTCGTAAATTTCATGGCATTTTCCTTTCGGGCAGGTCGAACTGCCCTTTCGGGTGTACAATAGTTCTAAACTCTATTGTACCACGATTTGTAAAGAGGGAAGCCTATGACCCCATTTATCCCCTTTGACGAACAGGGAAACATGATCCGCAGCGGCCGCGCCTGCACCGCAAAGAAAGGCGTCGTCTCCGCCGGCAGGGCGGAAGCCGCGCAGATCGGAAAAGAGATCCTGGAGAAAGGCGGCAACGCTGTGGATGCAGCGGTAGCCGTGGCCTTCGCCCTGGGTGTCTGCGAGCCCAACGCCTCCGGCATCGGCGGAGGCGGCTTTATGCTGCTGCGCAGCGCCAGAACAGGCGAAAGCGTCTTTCTGAACTTCCGGGAAAAAGCGCCGAAAGCGGCTGAACCGTCCATGTACGAGCCGGGCTCTCCCGGGTCAAACTACGATAAACACCTGCGCAATGTTTACAGCGGCACCGCAGCAGCGACCCCCGGCGACGTGGCGGGCCTGCTGTATGCCCTGGAGCACTACGGCACCCTGGACCGCAAGACGGTGATGGCCCCTGCCATCCGCCTGGCGAAGGAAGGCTACATCGTAACGCCTTTGCTGGCAGCGGATATCGCAGAACACGCGGAGCAGCTTCGAAAATACGGCGACGGCTGGAAGATCTATCTGAAGGACGGAAAAGCGCCGGCAGCCGGTGAGATCCTGAAGAACCCGGATCTGGCGCAGACGCTGGAGAAGATCGCGGAAGGCGGCCGGGATGTGTTTTATAAAGGTGAGATCGCGGAGGCCATCCTGGAGCAGGTGAAAAAGGACGGCGGCCGCATGACCGCAGAAGATCTGGATAGTTTCGATGTCAAGGTGCTGCCGCCCGTGCGGGGCACGTACCGGGGCTATGAGATCCTGTCCTCGCCCCCGCCCTCTTCCGGCGGCACCCACGTGGTGCAGATCCTCAACATGCTGGAGCATTTCAACGTGGGGGCGATGGAAGTCAACAGCCCGGCATACATCCACCTGTTTTCCGAGATCTTCAAGATGTGCTACGCCGACCGCATGCGCTACATGGGCGATCCGGACTATGTGGACGTGCCGCTGGAGGGACTGGTGTCGAAGGCGTACGCGGCGAAGCTGGCGGAGCGGGTGGACCTGGCGAAGGCTCATGCACCGGCCTGCGGTGACCCCTGGCATACCGAGAGCATGTCCACGACCCATTTTTCCATCGCGGACGCGGAGGGAAATCTGGTCGCCTGCACCCGGACGATCAACCATTTCTTCGGCAGCTGCGCTGTGCCTCATAATTACGGATTTCTGCTCAACGACGAGATGGAGGACTTCTCGATCGACCCCGCGTCGAAAAACGCCGTAGCGGGCGGAAAAGTGCCTTTAAGCTGTATGTCTCCCACCTTTATCCTGAAAGACGGAAAACCCGTGGCAGTCGTCGGCAGCCCCGGAGGCATCCGCATCATCTCTTCGGTGGTGCAGGTCATCTCCAAGATCATCGACCACGGCATGGACATCGAGAGCGCCGTGAATTCGCCCCGCTTCGGAGACGATACGACGGACTGCATCATCTACGAGAGCCGTATTCCTCAGGAGACGATCGCAGCGCTGGAAGCCATGGGCCATAAGACGCGCGCCTATCCGGACTGGGACCGCATCGTCGGTGCCACGAACGCCGCCGCCTTCCTGCCGGACGGCACTCTGGCCGGTGCCGCGGACCCAAGAAGAGACGGATTGGCGGTGGGGATCTAAAAGACTATCATAGAACCGGGAGAGCCGGACAAAACAAGCGAGGAAATCGCAAACGCGTGAGCGCAGCGAACAAAGTGTTGACGAGCGGTCTTGTCCGGTCTTCCCGGTTTCATAAAAAAGACTGGTGAGATCTCTCCCACCAGTCTTTTTCAGTTGTTTTACAAACTTAGAACAGCTTCTTGCCCTGCAGCAGAGTACCCAGCAGAGAGGATACGCCTGCAGTGCTGTTGGAGCTGGTCTTCTTGCCGGAACCGGACAGTGCGCCGGCCAGGCCCATGATGTCGTCCAGACCGAAGCCGTCGTTCTTCTTCGCGGAAGAGCCGCCGGACAAAGCGCCTGCGATGCTCATGATGTCGTCCAGACCGAAACCGTCGTCCTTCTTCGCAGAAGATGTGGTCTTGCCGGAGCCGGACAGAGCAGTTGCCATGCCCAGAATATCGCCCAGATCCAGACCGTCGTTGGTCTTCGCGGAGGAAGTCTTCTTGCCGGACGTGGTCTTCTTACCGGAGGTCGTGTTGACCCCGGAGAGGCTGGACAGCAGCGCCATCAGATCTTCGCTTTCGCTGGTCTTCTTGGCAGCGGCAGCCTGCTGTGCAGCAGCGGCTTCCGCGGCAGCCTGGGCAGCCTGCTTTTTCTTCGCAGCTGCTACGGCGGTCAGCAGAGCGGGAGCGGCGATGGCCATGATCTTCGCCATCTGCGCGGTGGAAATGCCGGACTGCTTGGCAAGAGAAGCCTGCGCGGCAGCGGTGTTCTCCTTGGAGCCGTAGATCTTGTCCAGGATCTTGGCGCCGTCTTCTTCGTCTGCGTTCTTGATGAGGCTTACGATATCCGCATTGCTCAGCTTGCTGAGGTCATGCTGATTCAGAGCGTTCATCAGGCTGCTCGCACCCTGCTGGGTGGAAGCGTTTGTCTTCATCTGGCCCAGCATGGAAGGCAGTGCGGAAAGCAGCGCCATCGTTGCCTGGTCCTGAGAAGTGGAGGTTTTGCCGGACAGAGCGGAAATGCTGTCGGAAGTACCGAGGCCGCTGGCCAGCAGGTTAAGTAAGTCCATGTTAGATGCCATTCTTTTTAGTCTCCTTCTATACAATCATTTGGCGCAGATGCGCCCATCGATACCGTAAGTTATTCGCCGGACTGCGCTTTTTCTTCCTTGCCGTTCGCGCAGAAGTCGCAGGGGTCGGTGCGGCCTTCCTCGAAGGCCTGCTCGATCGTCCCGTGGAAGACTTCCTTGGAGCGCAGCAGCGTCGGGCAGTCCGGGTCAAAGTGATAGGACTTGGAATATCTCGCCCAGTAGCATTCCCCGCCGTAGCCCAGGGCCTGCAGTTCGGCCTCGTTCAGGTCGTCGATGGTCACCGGGTTATAGTCGATGGATGCGCCCATGGTCGCGATCGCTGCGATCGCCGCCACGATGACCGCGATCTTCTTGCTCTTGGGGTCAACGTCCTTCGAAAGCAGGAAGATGACGATGAGAGGCGCAAACGCGATGACCGACATGATGGCGCCGAACTGGTTCTGCCAGAACTTCCCCGCCGGCGGATCGATGTGGTTCGCCTTCTTCCAGAACTGGGCTGCCACGATGCACAGCACGGCGTCTACGATGATCGCCAGCAGGCAGGGCCACAGCACGACCAGTTTTCTGAACAGGAAGATCGCTGCGATCTCGCAGGCGATGGCCAGGATCCACAGCACGATCGCGATGGTGCGCTTCTTTCTGGCGTCCGCTTTGCGCTGGTTCTCTGTCTTGGCCTGGTCACGGATATCGGTTATGACACGGTCTTCTCTTGCTCTGGATTTTTCTGCCATAGGTACCTCCTTCTACAGTTTGGGGCCCGCCGCCACGATCTCCGCAGAGGCTGTCGTGTATTTCTTGAAGTTTTCGATAAAGCTGTTCGCTAAGGTCTTCACCTTTTCGTCGTAGACCGCCTTGTCCGCCCAGGTGTTCGCCGGGATGAGGATGTCGGAGGGCACGCCTTCGACGGAGGTGGGCACTTCCACGCCGAATACAGGATCTTTGACGAATTCCGCCTTTTCAATCTCGCCGGTGAGGGCTGCGGTGACCATGGCACGGGTATAGCGGAGCTTAATGCGCTCGCCGGTGCCGTTCCAGCCGGTGTTGATGAGGTAGACCTTGGCGCCTGCCTCGACCTTTTCCATCAGCATCTTCGCGTACAGAGCCGGATCCAGGGGCAGGAACGGTTCGCCGAAGCAGGTGGAGAACGTGGGAACGGGTTCCTTTACGCCGATCTCGGTGCCTGCCAGCTTGCTGGTAAAGCCGCTCATGAAGTAGTACGCCGCCTGGTTCTTATCCAGCTTGGAGATGGGAGGCAGCACGCCGTAGGCATCGGCCGTCAGGAAGATGACGGTCTTGGGGATGCCGCCCATGCCGGACAGTTCCGCGTTGGGGATGTATTCGATGGGGTAGCCCACGCGGCTGTTGACCGCGAGAGAGTCGTCGTAGAAGTCGAATTCTCTGGTCTCCGGATCCATCACGACGTTCTCCACCAGGGAGCCGAACTTGATGGCGCCGTAGATCTCCGGCTCGTTCTCCGCGGACAGGTTGATGCACTTCGCATAGCAGCCGCCCTCGAAGTTGAAGACGGAATCCTCGGACCAGCCGTGCTCGTCGTCGCCGATGAGCTTTCTGTTCGGGTCGGCGGACAGCGTGGTCTTGCCGGTGCCGGACAGGCCAAAGAATACGGCTGCGTCGCCGTCCTTGCCGATGTTGGCGGAGCAGTGCATCGGGAAGACGCCTTCCTTGGGCATTAAGTAGTTCATGACGGAAAAGACGCTCTTCTTGATCTCGCCGGCATACTGGCTGCCTGCGATCACGACCATGTGTTTCTCGTAGTCGATGATGATAGCCGCTTCCGAACGGGTGCCGTCGAACTCGGGGATGCACTTAAATCCCGGCGCCGCGATGATGGTGAAGTCTTCGCGGAATTCCTCGAGCTGTTCCTTGCTGGGTCTTCTCAGCAGCTGGTGGATAAACATGTTCTGGCTGGCCAGCTCGGTGACCACGCGGAACGCCTTCTGGTGCTTGGGATCTGCGCCGGCGAAGCCGTCGAACACGAATACGTCCTTGTTCTGCAGGTAAGCGACTACCTTGTTATAGATAGCGTCGGACTTCTCCTGGGAGATGGGCTTGTTGACGCTTCCCCAGGCGATCTCGTCGTGCACGCCTTCGCTGTCGACGATGAATTTATCGTTGGCGGAGCGGCCGGTGTACTTGCCGGTCTTGACCACGAGAGCACCGGTAGTGCTGAGGGTGCCTTCCCCTCTTCTGAGCGCGTGTTCCGTGAGTTCCGCCGGCGTTAAGTTGCGATAGACCGCTTTCGCGTTGATGATGCCCAGGTCTGCCAGGGCAGCTTCGATATTCATTTCTTTTGTTCCCCCTTAAGGTTCCAACCGTTGATTTATCTCTTTCGGAGCAGGGCGAAAAAGAGCCTTTGCTCCTAACTAAAATAGTAAATCCTGGCGGGTGCAAAGTCAAATAAAAATGGCGGGTCCGAAGACCCGCCGTTGCATCTAGTATTCGATCTTGCTGTCGATCTCGTCTGTGCCATCTTCCGCGATGCGCGGCAGCACCTTTGCCACGAAGGCTTCCACCTGGTGGGCGCTGCGGCCGGTAAAGGCCTTCGGATCGAGCAGGCTCTCCATTTCGGCTTTCGTCATGCCGAAAGAAGGCTCCTGCGCCAGTTCTTCCAGCAGATCCCAGGGTTCGCCGTTCTTCATCTTCGCCGTGGCGTTCATGGAGGCGCGGCGGATGACTTCGTGGAGCTGCTGGCGGTCACCGCCCCGCTTGACCCCTTCCATCAGAATGTTCTCCGTCGCAGAGAACGGCAGGTAGTCGCGCAGTGTCTTTTCGACGATCTTCTCGTTGACGACCAGGCCGTCGGCCACATTCTTGACGAGGCGCAGCACCGCGTCGCAGGCCAGGAAACCTTCCGGCATGGAGATGCGGCGGTTGGCGGAGTCGTCCAGCGTGCGCTCCAGCCACTGGGTGGCGGCGGTCTGAGCGGCGTTCTCCGCGTCGATGATCAGGTAGCGCGACAGCGAGCAGATGCGCTCGGAACGCATGGGATTGCGCTTGTAGGCCATGGCGGAAGAGCCCACCTGGCTCTTTTCAAAGGGTTCCTCGATCTGCCGGTCGTGCTGCAGCAGACGGATGTCGTCGCCCATCTTGTAGGCGCTCTGGCCGATGGAAGCCAGGCAGTTGAGGATGAGGCTGTCCAGCTTTCTGGGATAGGTCTGCCCGCAGACGTCGAAGCGCTTCTCAAAGCCGAACTCCGCAGCGATCTGCCGGTTCATCTCGTCGATCTTTGCCTCGTCGCCCTCGAACAGCTCCATAAAGCTGGCCTCGGTGCCGGTGGTGCCGCGGCTTCCCAGGAACTTCATCTGACCGATGACGAAATCCAGCTGCTCCAGGTCGGAGTAGAAATCCTGCAGCCACAGGCTGGCGCGCTTACCCACGGTAACGGGCTGCGCCGGCTGGTAGTGGGTGTAGCCCAGGCAGGGCATGTCCTTATATTTCAGGCAGAATTCGGCGAGAGGCCGCATGGCTGCCTTCAGTTCTTTTCTCAGATATTCCAGGCCCTGCTTAAACAGGATGATGTCGCCGTTGTCCGTTACGTAGCAGCTCGTGGCACCGAGATGGATGATGCCGGCGGCTTTGGGAGCGACCAGACCGTAGGCGTGCACGTGGGCCATTACGTCGTGGCGGATCTCCTTTTCCTTCACTTTTACGGCCTCGAAATCCACATCGGATACGTGGGCTTCCAGTTCCTCGACCTGCTCTTGGGTCACAGGAAGACCTAAATTGTGCTGCGCGCGGGCCAGGGCGATCCAAAGCCTGCGCCAGGTTTCGGCCCGCGTCTGAGCCGAGAAGAGTTTTAACATGTAGTCCGAGGCGTAGCGCTGGGACAGAGGAGATTCGTATTTGTCGTACATGGCCTTGCGTTCCTTTCCGCTGCTTGGAATAGATCTATCCTTTTTATTGTAATATAAAATGCATTCCTTGGGGAAGAAAAAATGGGGACGGTCCTCTGCAAGAACCGTCCCTGTAGTTATCATTTATTGATCTGTTTATGGCTGGAGACGATCGCTTTCTGCGGGCACACCAGGACGCACAGGTGGCAGCCGACGCATCGTTTGCCGTCGAGCACAGGTTTGCGGTCGTCCGTCAGATGGATCGCCTGATGTCCGCCGTCGGCGCAGGAGATCTCGCAGCGTCCGCAGCCTATGCATTTGTCCCGGTGGAACTGCGGGAAAACGATGGTGCCGCGCTCCAAGACATCGGTCGTTTCGCTGACGGAGGCCAGTCCAAGCCCGACGGCCTCACCGACGTGGGCAAAGCCTTTTTCAGCCAGGTAATAGTTCAGTCCCTGCTTCAGATCGTCGATAATGCGGTATCCGTACTGCATGACCGCTGTAGTGACCTGTATGCTTCCTGCGCCGAGCAGAATAAACTCCAGCGCATCCTTCCAGGTCTCCACGCCGCCCATTGCGCTCAGATGCATGCCTTTTAGTGCCGGGTCGTGTCCTAACTCTGCGATAAAACGGAGGGCGATGGGTTTGACCGCGCTGCCGCTGTACCCGCCCACGGCGGATTTCCCGTGTACGGCAGGGGCAGAGACGTAAGTCTGCGGATCGACGCCGATAATGCTCTTGATCGTGTTGATGGCCGCAATGCCGTTTGCGCCGCCGCGTTTGGCCGCTTCCGCTGCGGGGCTCATCTTCGCCACATTCGGCGTGAGTTTTGCCAGGATCGGAAGCTTCGTGCCGCGCCTTGCTGCTGCGGTAAAGCGCTCGACCAGTTCCGGCACCTGTCCGATATCCGATCCGAGCCCGCCGTCCGCCATGTTGGGGCAGGAAAAGTTGAGCTCGATCGCATCCGCCCCGTTTTCTTCGCACAAGCCGGCAAGTTCCTCCCATTCCGCATCGTTCTGTCCCATGATCGATGCCAGAATGAACTTTTCCGGATAGTTCTGCTGCAAGCGGCGGAAGATAGCCATATTCTCCGCCACGCTGTGGTCGGAGAGCTGTTCGATATTCTTAAACCCGATGATGCTTCCGTTATCCCCCGTGATGGCTGAAAACCGGGGCGAAGCCTCGTGGATCGGGAAGGAGCAGATCGTCTTGAACGCGGCGCCGGCCCAGCCTGCCTCAAAGGCCTTGGCGCACATGTCGTAGGTGCTGGATACCACCGAGGAAGACAGCAGGAAGGGATTCTCCAGCGGGAACCCGAACAGATCGGTCTGCAGACGGTTTTCGTCTTCCGGCAGGGCGACCGCAAGGTTCGGCTTCACTTCGCCGTGGACCCGGGTCAGCAGACTGCGGATCGGCACCTGATGCGCCCGGATGCAGGCATCCTCACAGGGCGCTGCGCAGGCAGCGCAGGGATTGACCGCAGGAAAGCTTGCTGCTGCCGCTTTTTCGGCATCAAACCACAGGCTGCGCAGGATGCGGGCAGGGTCGAGCTCGCTGCAGGCAGCCGTGCAAGGAGCATCTTTACATAGGGTGCACAGGATCAGTTCCGAGCGGGCGATTTGTCTTTCTAACATGGGTATCCTCCCTTGTTCTCTCGCGTAGGTACATTCTTGCCAATATTATATGCGCAAAAGGGTTACGCCGCCAGCACATTACAGAATACAAAAAGCAGCATGGATCCTTCCATGCTGCTTTCCCTGTTGTTAATCTTCTGCCTCATCATCGTCCAGTCCGGACGGAGGAATGGCAAAGGCATAACCGCCCTTTTCCTCGCCCTCTTTCGGCGGGGTCTTTCTCAATGCCCACAACAGACTGCGGATCTCGACCACACCGGTCTCTTCATCTGTCTGAACGTTGTAAGGGGTCACCGATACCAGAAATGCGCCGAAAGCCATTCCGGCAATGAATGATTTTTTCATGAAAGGACCTCCTGTTTCGCATCTACCCGGTTGATCGCCGGCGTCTCTACATGCTTTGCCAGATAAGTACAGTATATCACGGATACCACGATGACCACGATATGCACGATCATATTCACGAGCTGAGAGCCTCCGTCGGATGCAAGTACAGAGAATACGTCGATGATGCTGTGCGCCAGGATGCCGGGCAGAAGGCTTCCGCTCTTGTAAAAAACAAGCGTAAAGACAAAGCCCATGGCGATCGCGAAAACCATCTGGGTGAGGGTGGCGATCAGTTCATGCCCGGTAAAAAGATTCACAATATGCCCAAGCCCGAAGGTGATGGAGGAGACGATGATGGCTGCTTTCACATTGCCGTCCTTCAGCATCGCTTTGAACAGGAAGCCCCGGAAGATCAACTCCTCCGCAAACCCGACCAAAGCCATGGATACGGCGGCATAGATCAGTCCCGGTACGGGATAATCCGGCTGAAATCCGCTGAAGAGATTCAGGCAGGAGAGGATCCACAAAGGGATGAACCACAGCATGGCTCTGCTGTTCTTCGCCCAGCCGGCCAGGCCATACTTTTCCATGAGCCCATTCTTCTTCACAAACAGGAAGATCGCTGCGGATATCACGACCAGGCCCAGCATGTGCCACAGCGAATCGAGGCCGAAATTGCTTTGCAGCGTTCCCATGCCCACGGCGTAGATCACGATCCACAGGATCGCAAAGGTGAGTTCATTTTTTTTATACAGATCATTCATGTTCCTTCTCCTCCTGCGCAGCAGCGAGCAGAGCGCCGTTCCAGGCCCGCTCCAGGTGTGCTGCGATCAGTTTTTCATCATACTCCAGACCATTGTTTGCAATGATGCTGGCATAGCCGTGCGCAAACAAAGCCACAGTCAGAAATACCTGCTTGGTTTTTTCCATGCTCAATCCGCCGCCCTCCTGCATGGCGGCAAGGATCGGGACCAGTTCTTCGGAATCGATCATCTCCAGCAGGCTGCTTTCCTTCGCATATCCGGACTGAAACAGAAAGCGGAACAACTGCGGTTCTCTCACGGCGAAACGGATATAATTCAAGCCAATCCCAAGGATCGGATTCTGTTCCGGCGGGATCGTCATCATATACTCTGAATGCAGATGATCGGCCTGCGCGTAAGCAGCCCGTTTCAGGGCATCGATCGTTGAAAAATGGTACATGACCGGCTGCGTGGAACAGTGAAGCTGCCCGGAGACCGTCCTGGCATTGATGCTCTCATATCCGGTTTTTCTTGCGATCTCAACAGCCGCAGTTATGACCATGTCTTTCGTAATTCTTGTTTTGGGCGGCATGTGGGTATTTCTCCTATACTATATGCATAATCATCGTTATATAACGCTAATTATAATATAAATTTCTCTGGGATTTGTCAATACAAAACAGCAGGCACTCCGGAGAATGCCTGCTGTTAAAAGCGATTCAGGATAAAAGTGTCTTATTCCCACTCGCTCTTTGAAAGCGGGACTTAAACATTTTTGTTTAGGAAATATGTTACGTACTATTTTGGCTCTCTATGTTCTCCATCGGATAGGGGCTATCCGATTTATCGTTGCCATGATGTTGCCATAGAATATTATACCACAACCAGGAAAAACCTCCTTTGGTTTCTTATCAATATCCGCTAATTCATTTGTTGAAGTTGCTAAAACGCTTCGACCGCTTTTTCGTTGTTTTCCGGATACAGATGCTTTATCTCATTGTTCCAACAATACCTGTTCCCCAGTATGAATATCATAAAGCAGCCCCTTCTCTTTCGCTTCTTTATAGCTCATGTCCGCGGGTCCGACAAAATATCCGAAAGGCGGGAAAAGGTATAATTTGTACGCCTCTGATACATCAGAAGATGAATGAGCGCATCCTAAAAGGGCGCAGCGCCTGGCCGGCGCTGTGCCCTTAACATTCATTTCGGCAGCCCCTCAAAACTTGCCCCTCAATTGAGACCCTCAAATTCAAATTGTATTTTTGGGTCCAGACCCTCAGATCTCCCCCTCAAATACTTTGGGAAACCCTCAAAAGATTGGATACCCCTATTCGATTCCATGTCACTGTGGTTCATTATGTCTTTTGCAAAAAAGAGAACAATTCGACATACTAATCTAAAACCTCTTCTCCCTTATGCCAATGCAGCTCAAAGAACACATACAACTGATCTTTCTCCCAAACATATGGTTGACCGACACACGATGGAAAATTGGATTGATCATCACCACCCGGAAACTCTGTGCTTGACACATAGGAGTTGATTGTACCAGCATACTGACTTTCATCAAACGACAGATTTGTTTCATATACAACGTTATAAACATGTCCGTCGACCTGCACAAGAGGGGGAAGTTCCCAGTCGTATGACGTTTGTTGGTATATCCAGTAAAAGAGTGAAAGAACTAGTGATGAAAGTAAGATAAACAAGAGAATTGTCTTTTTTTTTATAAAGTACCCCTTTATACTCATACTTTTCGCCTATAAAACTTTGTGTTTATGCTCGGCCTGCCATACCGTAATTTTAGGAAAACAGAAAGTTCATTTTAATGATCGATCTGCCGGTTTAACCCAAGAAAAAGGCAGATCCCGCTGAGAAAAGGCATGCCATGCGCCCAAATACCCAAACTGATCATGTTCCGGGAAACAAACGGAAACCATAGAGTCATTTGAGACACACCCTTAAACCCCGGCGGTTGCTCCCATATTGCAAATTGCAAAGCCGTGCCCAGAATAGGCACAAGAGCCAGAACGCCAAGCACCAACAGAAGATAGCGCCAAGGCTTACGAATCGCTGTATTGGTCCACAGGGAAAGGATGCAGGGAAACAACGCGCCTGCTGCAGCAGTACAGATCGGGACTAGAAGAGTCTGATACAAAATGCCGGGACGCATATCATAGGTTCGGTTTCGATAATCCCGCAGCCAGGGCTGCAGCCAGATATAAGCCGCAAGACCGGTGAGCACAAACAAACCCAGAATCAGACACCAGATCTTGTATTTCTTCTGCATGGTCTGATAAGGCGTCTTTGCAGGGCCGTAGATCAATGCGGTCACATCCGTCTGCAGGAACTCCGCCAATGTGGTGAGCATCCCGATATCGGGTTCGCTACGTCCGGTCTCCCAGCTGCTGACGGTCTGGCGGGTCACATGAAGCGCCTCCGCAAGATCGTCTTGCGTATAGCCCTTCTGCGTCCGTATCGATTTCAGATTTTTCGCTACTGCATTCATAGTCCGGTTCCTTTCACCGGTTTCAGTATAATATGAACTGCTGAAATCCTCACGCAACAATTTGTTGCGAAGGTCTGAGACCTCAACACGAAATCTAACGGTTCCATTTGCCACACTCACTCGACTATTCCCGTAGATGATGGATATCTGAATATCATGTTCACTTCATGGCATTCTGGCTCATCGACCACATCTGTTTGAACGAACCCAACCTTTTCATACATTGTTTTGGCATGGGTATTTCCCCAAATATATGTAGTCGTCATAACAGATAGTCCGTACTGCTCATGCATAAACTTGATCAATTGCTTCAATGCTTCAGTCCCCAGGCCCTGATTCTGAAGCTTCCAATCAATGGCATAATCCCAAAGAAAGAAGGAACCTGGTTTAAAACGATGAAGCAACGCAAAGCCGATCAGAATCTCATCCTGCAAAATATCAAAGGCAAAAACACTATCAGGGTTTTCTCTTATAACCTGACAGATCGTATCTTTAGTCGAAAGATATGCTTCCTGTTCAGGGAGCAATTCTATCTTCATGGAATTGGATGGAACGAATCGCATAAGTATTGTCATTATTTACCCCAACTGCAGTATTCCCTCGAAATACAGATACCGCAGCAAAACCATAAGCGCTATCGCTACGAGCAGAACGACCAGAGCGATATTTCCTTTATACATCCACCGGTACGCATCATCTTGCGTATAACCGGGGGAAACCATGTTTTCGAATATGATCGCAAGGATGACACAAAAAGCAACCCCATAGATGATCAGGAAAGTACGACTGTGTGCAATTATCCATAACAAAACCTGCTTCATACGCTAATCCGGGAATACCACCGTAAACGACTCGATCTTCCCTTCCTCGTCCTCGATGTACGAGCCGGTAAAAACCTGCTGTACAGTCCGTGCCTTATTCTCCATCGTCACCGTGACATTGTACGCATTTTCCTGCAGGCTGGCCTGGGTCACTTCGATCTGCACCGGATAGTGGACGCTCTGGAACGTGACCATGCAGTATTCGTCGAACCGCGAGAGCTGACGTTCCATTTCCATCTTGAACAGCGCCTTCTCTGTCAAATACGGCATGACCCGCGCATGGTAATGGTCGATCGCCTCTACAGATTCCGGAAGATCTCCGGTCTCTTCCAGAAAACGATCATACCGGTGGAACCGGTTAGGCGTAAAAAATTCGCCGAGAAAACCCCCGACGTTCTGCTGTGCAGCATGGCAGGCATACCAATCCTTGCCGTCGTAGACATACACGGTATCGTCTATCACCGCATAGGGCTGGCCCACCCATTCCGCCACGTTAGTCTGTTCGTCCTCTGATGGATACAGGTCGCGGTCTAACGCTGATCTGACCGTTCCTTCCAGTTGCGCTTCCACGGGATCTTTCACCTTCTTGTCGCACACAAAGATCTCGCCTGCGATGTTGAGCATCTTCGGCGTCTGTGCGTTCTGATAGATGCCCCAGAAAACCTTTCCCAAGATCGCAAGCACGACCAACGCAACAAGAATTCCCCAACCATATCGGCGCATAAAGGCGTCGAATCCGTTCGTCGGCGGTTCTACGTCCATGGCATGGTCAGCCATATCCTGCGCGGTCCGTTCGTCTTCCGCGACCTGACGTTCCAGCTGGAAGCGACCGTTGCGCTGTTTGTATTTGTCTTGCATGCCGAAGCTCATAGGTCATCTTTCCTTGTCTTTCAGTTTATCGGGTCGAATCCTTTTAGTAAACCTTTTCTACCCTCTGCAGTTCCTTGCCGTTCACATCGTAAGAGATAATAATGAAACTACCATGATCCATGGCGGCAGGCGTACCGAGCGTCATAAAACCGTTGGTTTCCAGAAAAGTATCGTAAGCAGACTGATACGAACCCCCATGATCGCCTTCCCTCACGAATTGGAACAGAAACCAGCCGTCCTGATTGCCGATATTGCGAAGAGAATGGGACTCTCCTTCATAAACAAACGCCAGATCGGCGCGTTTGCCTTCCGCCAGGACCGCGACTTCCGGGCTGTCGACCGAACTGCCATAGGCGACCAGCGGGACGATATAGACACCGTCCACGGCTTCTGTTTCAGTCCATAAGACATGCTGCCATTTAAGTCCGCGCTTTTCAACACCGACTTGCACATAAATTCCATCCACTTCGGCCAGCGCAGAAAGACGGCCGTCCTCCCCAAAGAACACCTGCGGATCCTGCGGGGCCAGAAAGTGTTCGCGCATCGCACGGTGGAAGGCCTGTTCACTGGTTAGTGCCGGCGTATCGAATAGAAACCATAAAAACAGCAGGCTCAAAGCAATCAGCATCACATTGCGCGCCAATATGAACTTTCGGTTTGCAGGCCGGCTCTTCATAATGCTTCCTCCTCGTCGAATCTGACGCGCAGCACAAAGCTCTTCCCCCAATGATCATATGACAGATCGATCCATCGAACGTCCGGTTCCGTATTAGCGATCCACAGGCAGGCGTAATGGCTGTTCCATCTTCTGGCGCCCATGTTCTGCAGATTGACGAACCGTTCAGGCGTATGACCATTGATCTTGTTCCAGATGCTGTCGTAGAAGTTCAGCTGATCGTCTTCTGCCGTTAGGTAATACCGGAGATCCGACGGAGTATCGAGTGTAAAAGGCCCATCCACTTTCAAAACCAGCACCATGAAGTAATAATAGTTCCCGCCAAAGTCCGCCGCGGCTGTCTGACAGATCATCGCACGGGTAACAGTGAAAGAATAGTCCCCCAGATAGGTGGTCTCGTTGCAATAACCTTCGCGTATCCAAGTATCTTCATCCATTTCCCTGTAAAACGCCATGGTGTTCAGGAGCGCTTCCTCCGGATCTTTCATCAGCGACCAGTCTTGATTCCGTATCCAGGGGATTACGGCGATCGTAGCTGTCATCAATAGAAAGATGAGCACGACCCGACTGATCCGCCACAGGAAGGTGATCAGAGGATGATAGACAGAGCGCAGCATTCTGCTGGTCTCTGCGGGGTCTCCCATCGCCTGCAACGCAAGAAAAGATGCACGTTCCGTCGTCTCGCCCGCTTCGATCAATTCGTCCCGATGATCTTCGTAGGAAGCCTTGAGTTCTTCTGCAATAGCTGCCCGGTCTGGCTGAAAGCGGATGTACTCCGTCGCCCGCATGGTCCATTCGGCGATGCTGCGGACAGAGACTCCCGTCTGCCGTTCCGTCATATTCTCATGTTGTACGAACCATTCGCCCATGAAAAACATTTGTTAATTGTTAATGCTGCAGCGGCGTCCAGGAGATGGGCGAGTCATTCCAGTGATCCGCCGCGATACCGAAGGTCTCATAGCAGGCGATGATGCCTTCTTCCGCCTCGTCCATGGTACGTACGTCTATCCCTGCAGACCGGTACCACTCAAGATATGATGCCTGCGGTTCTGCGGGATGCTCCATACCATCTTCCTCTTTCGAAAAAGCATAGAAAGGCCAGGTCGGCCATACGCCTTCTGAGTTCGAAAGATAAAAGACGTGGAGCGTATACAGACCTGTCCGTTCCTCCTGCTCTATATCCTGCGGATAACCGGACGGCAGATCCTGCAGCGATGCCGGATTTCCTGCCAGATACAATAACGGAATGTACGGCTGCGACAGTCCGCCATAGCGGATCTCCTGATAACAAGTCACCTTTTCCCCGCCGTAAGGTCCCAGGTCGGTCCGGTAAAAACCACCGTCGATCTCCGTGTCCAGGGCTCCATCCAAATAAAAGCTTTCCCGGAAGAAACCGTACGGATTGATCTCGCACTGACCTGTGCAGTTCATCACTTCCCGCAGTACGCCGCCCGACTCCTTCAGGACAGTCTGCACGATAGAAGCGGATTCCTCCTCGCCGAACATGAAACGAAGCGCCAGTTCCGGCTCCCCGTCCTCCATAAAATCGACCAGCGCATAGCTTGCCTGCGTCAGAGGTTTCCCGACGTTCTGCGCCGCAAGACGGTCCTGCCAGCCCTGCTCCAGTTCTGCCAGCGTATAGGGCTCGCGTCCTTTCTGCAGAGGAAGTGGAGTGGCCCGCTCCAGCAGTGCTTCGCCGTCCAGAAAGGAACGATACATCTCCGGCAGCGCGATCGCGGCAGCTTCCGGCTCGACCTGAAGATATGCGTCTACGAGTTCTTCGCAATGTGCATATGTCCATTCCTGCATAGACCGCTCCAGTTCCTCCCCGCCGTCTGTAAGGCACTCCTTTGGAACCATTGCGGAAGCCGAGATCCGGACAGATTCCAGAGCACAGGTCGAATAAAACGTCTTATATGTCTCAAAAGTATAACTTTCGGAGCAGATCTCGGCCGGATAAAACGATGGATTTGTATAACCGAACGATACGCCCTTCTGAATACCATCACAATCGGCTCCGATCGAATACCCCGTTGCACGCGCCTTTCTGGTCCGTCCGTCGAGTCCGACTTCATACGATGCCTGCCCGTCATCTTCCCAGAACGGTTCCGGCAGCACAAACGTCCGTCCGCTTTGTTCAAGATACTCTTTCAACTCATCGAAAGAATCGACCACTGCCATAGGCGAAGCATAAACCGGCCAATCCCGCCATACTCTGTACCCTTGCCAGAGGAGGAGAGAAAGAACCAGGATCCATAGTATTGCTTTCTCGGTTTTACGAAGGGGCATAATAATACCTCAAAACTCCCTTGCTCCCTGCTGCACTACGATACCGTTCATGTCGTAGGATTCGAATAGGATCAAACCGTGATAATCTTTTGTTCCAGGCGTCTTCACATCTATCCGGCGGCAATTGCCAAAATGGATCAGGCCCCACATCGGGCTGGTCTCGTCCGTTCCGCGCCAGGCAAAGCAGAACCAGCCGTCCTGGCGCTTCAAAAGGGTCAGCGGATAGGCATAGTCTGAACCATCCAACATGATGCTGCATCTTGCGTCTGTACCGTCTGCCAGCACCGCGATATCTCCCGCGTCTTCTATATTCCCGTACCCCAGCAGCGGAACGATATACAGTCCTTCGGATGCCCGGGTCTCTGCAATTTCTGCATTATGGTACCAAAAGATTCCCTGCCGCCACACCTGTACCTGGTACATTGTGCTGTCTTTTTCGCCCATCACCACCATATCCCAGTCTGAAGCAATGGTAAATTGCGGCCGGACTTCGCGGATCAGGTTTTCCTGCATAGCGCGCCGAAATGCGCCGTTTTTCGTGAAAGCAGGCATGCCTCCCAGAATCCAGATCAACAGGAATGCTATGCAGGCGACCGCGAGATTGCGGATCAAGCGGAAACGCGTCTTCTGCTTTTGAGATCTCTGTTTCATTGCGCGCCCTCCGTCAAGGGAACCGTAAAGGACAAGGACGTGCCGCCATGATTATAGGTGAAGCGGACCCATTCGATGGAGGGATCGCAGGGCTGAAGGAGAAAAAAGAACCGATGCGTCCAAAAAGAAGACCCTCTGGATTCTAAAGAAAATTGAGGATCCAAAACATCTGTCTCTTCCGTCCGCGCCTCATAGGGCCAGTTGCGATAAACCGTTCCGAGACTATCCTCCGCACGCAGATACTTTGCAAACGCATTCGACCAACCCAACCAAGGCACAGTACGCATTTCCAGACAGATGACCACGGGATACTCTTCCGGCTGTGCTCCCGGAAAGCGGTGCATTACCTTCCAGTCCGTAATATGGATGCGATAGTCTCCGATGTGTGCAGTCTGTCCGCCTGTGCCCTCCCGTACGATCTCGTACTTGCCGCTCTGAAGTGCTTCCTCCGACAGTATATAGGGTTCAAACTCATATTCTTCGAAATACGGCCAAATATATGTATTGCGGTATACTGCCTGGCTGATCAGCAATGCGATGACCATGACCACCGCCAGCACCTGGCTTGCCTTCCAGGCCCACCCCAGCCAGGGCGTGTGGATCTTCGCCAACAGCTCGCCGGCCTCGTCCGGGTCACCCATTGCCTGCAGCGCCAGAAATGAAGCCCGCTCGCGGCTTTCACCCGCTTCGAGCAGGGCGTCCTGATGGTCTTCGTATTGCGCTTTCAGCTCTTCTTCTACCGGTTTTCGGTCCGGAGCAAAGCGGATGTGCCCTGTCGCGCGCCAGGTCCATTCTCCTATGCTGCGTGCAGGGTTATTCCGCGTCTGCTGATATGAAGTTTCCCGTTGATCCGTAAAAAGACCGCTCATGCCGGATTGCCTCCCAGCACCAGATCTACGCTGCCGGCAAAAGCTTTCCACTGCTCTTTCTGCGCGGCAAGTTCCTTCAAACCTTTGTCCGTCACATGATAATACTTGCGCTTGCGGCCGCCGGCGGTCTCCTGTTCATAGGCGGTCAGATACCCGTCCTTCTCCAGGCTGTGCAGCACCGGATACAGGGTGCCTTCCTTCATTTCAAAGGCGTGCTCAGACTTTTCCGCCAACTTTGTGATGATCTCATATCCGTAGGCGTCCCCTTCTGCGATGACGCTGAGCACCAGCAGCTGTGTGCTGCCGGATAGCAGACTCTTATCGAATTTCATAAACTAAATACCTCGATATTCAATGCATCTCTTAAACAGAGAATACATCGTACACCGAGGTATGTCAAGGTTCTCTCAAATACTATAATAGCAAAAAACATGGCGGCAATGCGTGGCGTTGAATGATCTCCCCAAACGAAGAATAGTCTCCCATTCACCCACAGAAAAAAATGCCAAAACAAGTGATTGCTATGCCAAGCATATTATTGTATAAGAGCTTTTTCATACGGCTGACATCCTTTCACTCCCTTGGCTTTAGTCTACCAAATCACTTTCAGATATCAATTACAGGACTGTTACAGATGCTTTATCCTAATTTGTTCTTCCCAATTCATGATCGATCAGCGCCGTGACCATTTCTATCGCCCGATCCGGCGTATCCGCATAGTGCGCATAAAACATCGAATCGCCTATATACTGAGAGATCGCGGTCTGTACGATGGTTCTCTCCCCGTCGCTGTGACAGCTTTCGTCATACTCCTGCTGGAGCTGCCAGAGCGCTATTACCGCTTTTTCATTGCCCTCAGGATACGCTATCGTAAAAGAGTCGACCGCTCCGCTTTCGTCTGTTGTGTAGGTTCCGGAAAAGACCAGTCCGATGCCGTCTTCTGCCATGACCACCGTGTATTCATGCCGGTTCTTCATGCTGCTGTCTGCGATGTAGAACGGATCCCCCTCCGTCAGACCTGCTTCACGGCAGAAACGGTCGAAACAGATCATTTCTTCGGAATCCATGATCTCGGACAACAGGTCTTCCGTAACGTAAAGGCTGAGTGTCCGATGGTACTTTTTCAGGGATTTCAGGTCCTGTGACCCGGCGCAGTACGAAGTATAGCGGCCGAGACGATCGTATCGAAAGAATTCGGTCAGGAAATTGCCCGCGCCGTACGGCAGCGTGTCCATATCGATGCTGAACGAGGAGATCTTCCGGTCTGCATCCAGGTCGAACGTACCCGTGATCTCAAAATCGGAATCCGCTCCGGGATAACGCAAAACGACCCGGTAGTCCTGATGCTGCCACTGATCGTCCCGGTACGTGGCCCTCAGCTCCATCGTTTTCCACTGATCGGAGAAATCCGTACAGGACTTGTCGAACAGATACAGGTACTGTGCGTTTTCCAACTCAACTAGGGCGGATTCCTCACAATAAGGCGCCAAGCCCGCGTGATACGCATCGACAATTGTTTGATAATCTTCTTCTCC